>Ga0209075_1000061_pt1 | contig 83557 bp, 81 predicted proteins | sample Stecom2011_FD_187523 | JGI IMG/M metagenome (GOLD analysis project Ga0209075, IMG submission 187523) | Agricultural soil microbial communities from Utah to study Nitrogen management - Steer compost 2011 (SPAdes) (version 2) | ecosystem: Environmental > Terrestrial > Soil > Agricultural land... | reverse complement strand
CCGGCATGAAGGAATGGGCTTTCTAACCGGTTATCTTGCGCATTGACATCAGCACCGGCTTCAATAAGCAGTTTGGATGCCTTGATATGATTTTCATAAGTGGCCACCATTAAAGCTGTTCTTTTATAGGTGTCTCTAGCATCAATAGCAACCCCTTGTTTTATAAGTTTTTGAAGTTTCTCGGTGTCGTTGTTTTTAGCGGCATTAATGAATTCCATTTCTAAAGTATTATTTGTAGGTGTTGTTTTTTGTGCACACAGGTTTGATAGGCTGAAGAGCGCTAAGTAAATAACCATATTTATGGTTTTGATAGTTGACATGGTGCTAAGTTATTTGATATTGTTGTAAATATCGTTTAGAATTCTTAATTAACCAATAATGAAACGGGTGTATAAAAGTTTTAAGAAAACTCTTTCTCTACAGTTCTGTTTTTAAGGAATCTAGTTGTTTTTGGAGGGGCTTTTTTGTTGTGAATCTGTTTGTGAAAAGGTAGTTATTGTAAAAAACAAACATACTATTAGGCTTAAATGCTTCATGTATAAGGTTTTAAGTGTATTTAAATATAAGTAAATAAATATTTAGAGTAAGTACTAAGTTTGATTTATTGCTGTTGAACCGGACAGGTTGGTCGTTTTTATTTTTCATCACCTTAGTTTCGAAACTATTCATTTTTTGATTGTACTAGCGGTCGAAATCCCCCATAAACCATTCTATTGGCATCAAATATTATTTTTTTAGCATCTGTTAATGGTCCAACTAATTCTGTCATTCTTGGATCTGTAGGCACTTTTTTGTTAGCAAGGTCGCGTATTTCTTTAGAAGGAAACACCACCCAACCAAATACAATGACCTCGTCAACTTATGCTTTTACGGCTTCTATAAAAGATCTCGTTCCTTCTAAGGCTAAATCGTCGCCAACAAATTCAAAGTAAGCTATGGCACCATGCTCTTTCCAAATATCAGCTACTTGTTCAGCAGCCATTTTGTATTCATCCAAATACCTATGGGGAATTGGTAGTACGAAGCCGTCTATATAGTTTTTCATTTTATTTAGTTTAAGTATATCTATTCTTCTTTTCGTTTAGGGCTGGCATAGACTCCTATATTTTTATGCCACTGTCTTTTATATTATTAATCGATCCCCCTCCTAGTTCCACAATTTTATAAGGAAAATCGTTGCCTAGGGATGCAATAACATAAAGTTGATTGGGATTCCTCATTTCTTTGATCATCATTTTATTAAATCGGGCCCAAAACGGTCTATCCTTTTTTCAAATATACTTGAAAATTTACATGGTATATAGCATAGTTTCCCTCCCCTATTCCTTTCATTCGGCCTTTTTAAACTTGTATTTTTAGTGTTGTTTTTTAGGCACTAGCTTTTTCTTCAAACTCAGGGCAGTCTAGTTGGATTTCATGAGTTAATAAGTCTTTTTGCAATAAGTTGCAATAGGCCGTATCGAAGTTTCCTTTATAAAACTTACATCCGAAGCAGGTTCTTTGAACAGTTAAAATTCCGTGACGATTTAGTTTGTAAATTAGTTGGCTTAAGGTACTGAATAAACTATTTAACTCCGATTGATTAAAGCCTTCCACTTGTTGTTTTAATGGCACAGAGAAATCATAGGTTTTTGAAACTATTTCTTTTCCTAAATCTGATAGCCTTATAGAATATCTTCGACTGTCGGATAATGACATATCTTTTACAAACATGCCTTTTTGGTCTAATACCTTAATAGCATCACTAATCGTTGGTTTAGTTACATTGAATTCCTTAGCAAGATGACTTACATTGCATAAGTTTTGTTTATGAATAGCAATGAAATTAAGAATTTGAATTTGTATGGGACTTAAACCTACTAATTTAGCTTTTTCCCATAATAGGGTTTTAAATACTTCAGAAATTCGTCCTAAACCAGCAACAATTTTGCTAGACGTGTTATTTTCTTGATGTTCCGTGTTAAGTGTGCTTTTTTTCATAAAAAAGGCCTGTCGAATTTTGTTCGACAGGCAAAGATTGTTTTCTTTAATAAATTAATTACAGTGTTCCATTTCAATAATTGCGTATCCATTTTTTTCAATATCAGAAATTATTGGCTCAGTTGCTTTCTCTATGTGGCAATATTGACATTCTTTAGCAGTTAATTTTTGTGTTTTAAAAGGTTTGGTTTTTAGATATTGTGTTCCAAAATTAAAAATAACTTCCTTTTCGGTTATATGGCTTGGTACTAGGATATCAAAATGCATGATGTTTCCATCTTCCCTTTTTACATAGGTGTCCCAAACAGATATTTTCATATCAAATTGATTTTGTTTTAGTTTGAACCTTTGACATCAGCCATTGAAGCACCAAAATTTATGTGTAAGGTGTTTCCGTTAGGCGTTACCAAAGCTGGAACAGAGGTTACTCCTGCTTTCTCGGCTTCTTGAATTCTATTTCTATTTTCGCCAATATTGACTACCTCAACATTTTCGGCTCCGACTAGATTTATAATGTCGTGTTCTGCACTTAAACAGACTGGACATCCTGCGTGGTAAAAAATTGATTTGCTCATGGTTTTACATTTTAATTCGTGCATTATTGCATTACAAATATAGTAAGGAATCCTAACAACAAAAAATGTAATTCACTTTAATTCAATGTAATAGAGTTGTTTTTATGTTAACTATTAAGACCTGTGTGTGTTTGTATTTGCGAAACGGTGGATTATTTCGTGTTGTTTAGTTTTTCTCAAATGTTAGATAATCCGTTTCCCCATTTCCTCCACTACTATCTATTAATTCTATTTTTGTTGAAGAATGGGTAACAAAATCCCAATTGTCATTTAGATCTTCAAAATTGTTGGTTAGATTAAAATAAATATTAAAGTCTAAATCGTCCTGACTATCATCATTACTGTTACTATCTGTAATACTCCAGGTGCCGTTGTAACTATTGGTACCATTGTTTGCATTTAATACACCAGTACTATTAAAGGTGAAATTATACGCTGTAAACTGATTTGTTTCATCCATTCCCGAATCTATAAACTCTGTTATTTTCCAAGTACCTGAAGCCAGGTGGTTTTGTATGGTGGTTTGTGTTGAGGAGCTACAATTACTGCTTGGAATCCCTTTTATAAACGTTAAGTAATCCGTTCCTCCATTTCCACCACTAAGATCTACAAGTGCTAAGGAATTGGAGTTATAACTTATAATGTCCCAATCATCGTTTAGGTCTTCGAACTCGTTCGTAAGGTTGAAATTGATATTAAAATCTAGGTCGTTTGAACTATCATCATGACTATTTGTAACACTCCATGTACCGTTGTAGGTATTGGTTTGACTTGAAGCCAATAAAGTTCCGTTAGAATTAAACACAAAGGAATAACATAAGAAGTGACCTGTTTCGTCATTACCAGAATCTATGAAGTTAGAAATTATCCATGTTCCAGATTGTACTGTGTTTTGAATTTGATTTTGAGTTGTTGTATTTGTAGCCACATCATCATCGGATGAACAAGAAATCATGAAAGCAAATAGTCCTAAAAACAGAAAGTAGCGAGGAAATTTTTGATTTGTTTTCATAATTTATTGAATTTCAAGCTTTAACGTATGATTGTTGATTTTTATTGTTTGCTAAGTGCCGGTGTATGACTTGTTTAGCAGGTTTTCTGCGCTAGGTTGGTTCAGGTTAGAATTCAGGGATAGGACCTCCTAAAGCCAGTAACTTCGGTAATTTTAATCTTATATTTCCGAGATTTCGGTTTTTGAGGAACTAGGTTACTCATTTGTATCATTAATCTCTATCCAATATCCGTCTGGATCTTGAAAATAAAATTGTCTTACTCCGTCTGGTCTCGTTTGGATTTTGTTGTTTTCTCCGGCGAAATTTGAATAGTTAATTCCATTTTTCTTTAAATATTCTACATATCCATCAAAGTCCTTTACTGAAAAAGCTAGATGCAGCACCTTGTTTACTTTTATACTACCAAACTTATCAACCTGTGCTTGTGCTATGTGAAGTTGTTGGTTTTTCCCTGTTTCAAAGAATCGTATGAACTTATATTCAGGCCAAGGTGTATCGAGTTCCTTTAGATTTAATATGGTTTTATAAAATTCCGCACTGATTTCTATGTTTTCAACTTGAATTGTTGCGTGGTCATGTTCAAGTTGAAAAGGCTGAGCCTTCGAATAAAACGTATTAAAAATTAAAAAGAGTAGTATGAGTACGTTTTTCATAACACTTGATTTTTGGTTTATCTCTGTAAGTTACAAAAAAACATTATAAGTTATTGGTTATGTGTAACATACATGTGTTTTTGTAAAGAGCGGCTTTATGTTTAGGTAGGTTTGTTATGAGATTTAAATAGCAACCCCTTCGTATTTTATCTCTTCTGTAATGGTTGGGGTGTTGCTGTTTACTTTTGGGCTAAATAGGTCTCGGCTTACTGTGTAGGTGCTTAATTCTTCTTCTGGATATGGACTATTTAGAAGTTCTTTGATTTGGTTTTCTGTTAGGTTGTCTTCCAGCCAGTTTTGTTCTGTGGCCTGGCTAAGTAGGATGGGTTGTCGGTTTTTTTTATTGTGTATTTTAGCGAATAAAGGAGAAGCTGGTTTGGTAAGGATTGTAAAGGTTAGTACCTCTTCGATACTGGTGTAGATTCCGGCTAGGGATAAGACTTCATTGTCTTTCCTTTTGATATGGAAGGGATATTTTTTGCTTTTGTATTCGTGCGGTTCGAAAAAGCCTGTTACAGGTATGAGGCATCGTTTTGAAAATACTGCGTGCTTGTAGATGAAGTGATTGAATAGTTTTTCAGATTGTGCGTTTAGTCCGCCACCATATCTTACTGCTTCCTTGTAGTAATTGCTTATCTGAGCTACTTTTTTGTTGTTTGGTATGATTCCCCAAATTCCTGGTGTTATTACCGAAGGCTCTTCTTGTGGTATGATCAGCATTTTAGGGTGTGCAAATCCGTTTAAGTGATATCTTGGTATATTGAAGGTATCCCTAAGTTTGGGGTTAGTTAAAGTTACTTTGTAATGCTTTTCTAGTTTTGATACTTTTTTGATTTGTGAGGTATGGAAACACATGGGAACATTTTTAGACATATAAAGGTAGGTAATCTGCTTTTATTGTCATGATTTTGTGGTATAAACTTTTAGTGATTATGATGTTATGACCTAGCAATTTAGGTTTGTTTATAAAAGGGAATATGATATTTAGGGAAGAGTTTTGATTTACAGGAAAACTTACGAAATTGACGTTAATAATGGAACTAAAAAACTATATTATTTGACATACACTATTTGATATTTTTTTGATTTACTTTTAATAATCGGTATCATTAATAATATTTAATTGAAGTTGTTTAAGATCGATTTCCCTGTCATAAAACTTTAAGCTTTTGGCTAATGAAGTAAGTATAGATTTTGCTTCTAAATTATCTCCAGATATGGATGCGTAGGAAAACCGAAATATCAATTCGTTTTTAGTGATATCAAGAAAATAGGTAGCTTTTACAGGAGAGGAAATTCTATCATCTGATAACACTGGGTTTTGAAAATACCAAAAATTTCCTGTTAAGCTGTTTATTTCAATTGATTCATTTTTCAGCATTAATTTTTGATCATATTGTTTTTGAAAATAATCGAATTCCCACATCATATAGTTTTCCAAGATTGATTTTGGTTTTTTTTCAAATTGAGACTTGTTATTGGTTGCAAATTGAAACCATATAGAGTCTTGTTTTATAAATGGGTATTTGCTTACGTCAATATCACCCTTTAGGTTTAAAGTGTGACTGTTTTGACCTAAATTGAAGTATATTAAAAGGCCGTTTTTGGTTTTTATGGCTCCATTGTCTTGTTGTGTGTACCCAATAAACGATATACTTATTAATAAAATAGTTAAGACTTTTTTCATTATTTCTTTTTAGTAGAAGTTCTTTCCCTAGTGTTGTTATTGTCCGATTAATTTGTCAAGAAACATTTTGTAATCACTTTCATAAAGGTCATCAAATACGTTTTGGATTGAAAAAGTTGGAATTTCAAATTCATGCTCGTTTTCAGTTGCACAGAACATTACTTGAATGGCTATATTCGTTTCCTTTAGTTTTTTTATTTTATTGGTAATGGTTTTGATATTATTAGACATTGTAACTTGTGCAGCTATTTCCTGGTTGCTTTTTGATATTCCATAAATATCTATATTCTGGAAGTTACCTCCGATTTTTAAAAGTTGATATTTTAGTTGAAGTTCCTTTGGTGCGAAATCTGAACGTAACCATTCCATACACATTAATTCAATTGAATTAGGTGAAAGATTTTCGATAATTGTCGGTAATTTTTCACCAATGTATTTTGATATGATAAAGCTTGATCTTTGATATATGGGGCTTAAAGTGGTCTGTGATGGAATTAAGGAACTAAAAATTTGGTTTTCATTTCTATCAATTTCCTTTACGTTTTCAAGCTGAAATACTTTAAAGTCGCTGTTTTTAGGATGCGAGAAATACGTCGAGCCTTTTGGTAATAGACCTATTTTAATTGTACTGTTTCCTAGATAAGTAGAAACTAAGAGGGCATCTTTTTCTATTAACGACTTGTCGAGGTTTAGCCAACGACCAATAAATTCTGTTTTTTTGTTTTTCCGCTTTTTTCCTTGTAAGATTAAATTCCAATCTTCTTTTTCAAAATCTTGATCTACCAGTATTGCGGCTTGGTTTTTTTTCAAAATTTCTTCTCTGAATTCCTCGACTTTAAAGTTGTTACGGATATAAAATATGTTGAAATCAAACATTGGTTTGTTTAGGTACAAGACTTCAACAAGATCTTTTGCGAAACCTAAGATTTTTGATTTGCGAAATTCGCTGTTGTTTTTAAGTTTTTCATGAATTGATTTTGGATAATGTTTGTTGATGAAATGGATTTGACTTTTAGTCATAGGCATTTCAAAACGCGGGTCTAAATCAGAGATTCTATTATCAATTATATTTGCAAAAAGAATTCTTTTTAGGTAGTGATTTAATGGAACGTAGTTCCATTGTATGGTTTCTATGTTTTCTTTTTTGCTTCTTTCATACAGCTCCTTGTCGTTGTCTTTCTCAAAATCTATATTAAAAAAAACCGAAAGTTTTTTATATTCTTCTGGTTTGTTGTTGAATTTATAATCGACATAGCTTAGTATCAGGTTTTCGATTGTTTGATTTTTAAGAACTTTTTCCTTGATGGTTTCGGTCAGTAACTTTATCACGTCCTTACCAGATGCGTTTTCCAAAGCTCTGTAAGTAGTTAGGTCGAATGAGTTTCCATTATGTAAATAGGAAATAAACCCTTGTAAGGTTGGAATCGCATTTTTGTAAACGTGTATGTAATTGTCCGAACTGTAATTTTGTTTGTATTGTTTTACAACTTCATTTAAATCGTATCCATTAAAAATGATTTTGGCGAGCGTTTGGATTTTTTCATCAATATTTGTTTGGTTGAATTGGTGTGAGCCTCTGTCGAAATAGGTTCTAAGTGGTTTGTGAATATTCAATTCGTCAGTCAGTTTTTGGGTAATAGTTTTTGTCATTATAAATTCTTTAAAATTAATTTTATTATTAACGACGATTTTTTTGAATTACCGCTAACATGCTTTTTATGATTTGCTTTGGATGATTGTTTAAATCCTTGTTTTATTAATTTAGAGAGTAAATTAGTAAATAAATAGCCTTTCCGTTAGTAAGCTATAAAAAAATAATCAATTACACAGTGTGTATTACCTAAACCAATCAGCGATTCCTTAATTATATAAAACTTTATAGCTAATATAAACTGATTTTTATTAGATTCTTTACGGAAAACCATAAGGTCCAATTATTTTTTACCTCACTCCTTTTCCCTTGTTTTAGAGAGCCTATACTTTACAAATACCAATTCTTTGAAAATTATTAGTCACTAATGACTAATAATTAGTTTATTTTGACTAATATTGAGTTGTGATATTAGTTAGAACCAATGAACACTAAAGAAAAAATAATAGAATCGTCCGTAAAATACTTTAATCAACACGGTTTTACGGCCGTTTCCTTAAATGAAATTGCAGGTCATTTAGAGATGACTAGAGGGAATCTTACCTATCATTATAAGACCAAAGACGATCTTCTAAAAGCCATTACAGACTCGATGTGGAAGAAAATTGCCACAGAAAGGGACAAATCTAGAGCTTTACCTTCATTTGAGAATCTTCATAATGAGGTCCAATTATATTATCGTTTTCAAAAAGAGTACGCGTTTATCTTTTTGGACTCCCAGGTTATGAAACACCCTATGGTTATTAAACAGTTTCGTGAAATGACCAAACAAACTATACTTGATAATAAAAAAGCCATTGCCTTTGCTATTTCTATCGGCAACATGAAACCTGAGCCTTTTAAAGGTGCTTACCACAACATTGCTCTTTTAGTTTGGATGATAGCTTTTTTCTGGTCGGCTCAACAAATAATAAGAGGCGAACAAAGTAGAGAAGATGGTGAAGCCCTTATTTGGTCTATACTTCTACCCCACTTCACCGATAAAGGAAAGACCTCCATGACAGCCTTTTTTGGCGCAGATTATTTAGACAATTTGGGAGAAGCATTTGATATCAACATCGATAAACACATTTCGTTTTAATCATGACAGATTTTTCAAAAGAACATAAAGAATTCAGACAGCGCTTAAGTGATTTTCTTAGCAAAAACGTGCAACCTTACATTTCTGAATGGGAAGAAGCTGGTAGAATTCCACTTTCCCTTTGGAAAAGCATGGGGGACCAAGGATTTCTAGGTTTGTCTTATCCTAAAAAATACGGAGGTCAAGCATTAGTTTTTTTCTACGAGGTGATTTTTAATGAAGAACTAGGTAAAATGAATTCTGGCGGCTTAGTTATCACACAGCAAGTGGTACAATATATGTCCGGCCCCTATCTATTAAACTATGGTTCAGACCGATTGAAAGCCGGTTATTTACCAGGCATTATTTCTGGTGAAAAAGTAAGCTGTATTGCTATTACAGAGCCAGAAGCGGGTTCAGATATCGCAAATATTCAAACGACTGCAGACCCCAAGGATGACCATTATATTGTAAACGGAACCAAAACATTTGTTACTAATGGTATTCAAGGGAGTTTTGCTGTAACCGCGGTAAAAACAGATTTAGAAGCTGGATCTAAAGGTATTAGTTTGTTGGTGATTGATTTAGATGCTGAGGGCATTCAAAAAACTGAATTAAAAAAACTAGGATGGCAATCTTCTGATACCGCCAGCTTGACTTTTGACAACGTAAAAGTGCCTAAAGAAAACCTAATTGGTGAAGCAGGCAAAGGCTTTGAATACCTAATGAACGGCTTACAACTAGAGCGTTTATGTTTGGTGCCAAGTGCTATTGCGAGTATGGAATATGCCCTAGACGAATCGTTACGTTATATGGCGAAGAGAAAAACTTTTGGAAAAAACTTAAATAAAGTTCAAGTTTTACGTCATAAAATAGCCCAATTAACCTCTGAAGTACAAGCCTTAAAAGCCTTCAGTTATCACTGTGCCAACTTGTATCATGAAGGTATTTCTGATGTAAAGCTGATTGCATCCGCTAAATTAATTGCGACAGAATTACACGAAAAAGTAGCTACACAATGTTTGCAGATTTTTGGCGGTAGTGGCTTTATGGACGATCATCCTCTGGCTAGAATGTATCGAGATACGCGCGCTGGAACCATTAGCGCAGGTTCTTCAGAAATGATGAAAGACCTTATTGCTAAGGTTGTTATTGATAAAAAAGACTACACAAATACCAAAAAAACATACCCATCCCCTTTCAATGAAGAACACGACTTATTTAGAGCGTCAGTAAAGGATTTTTTAAAGCGAGAAGTTATTCCAAATCTAGATCAATGGGAAAAAGATGGTGAAGTCCCACGTGAGGTCTACGAGAAATTTGGAGCCATGGGGTATTTCGGACTTCGATTCCCAGAGAAATATGGCGGTTCCGATTTAGATATTTGGTACGAAGTCGTTTTACACGAAGAACTATCACGAATCAACTCTGGTGGGTTTGCAGCCGCTATGGGCGCGCATTTCTTCTTAGCCATGGTCCATGTGAACGGCTCAGGAAGTGAAGCACAAAAACTAAAATATTTAACGGCTGGTAATGAAGGTAAACTTATTGGCTGTTTAGCAGTCACCGAACCAGATACCGGTTCAGACGTCAAATCGATTAGAACAACTGCTGTAAAAGACGGCGATTATTATATTATTAACGGAGCAAAGACATTTATCACCAATGGCGTGAATAGCGATTATATTGTTGCTGCTGTTAAAACCAATCCTGAGGCAGGATATTATGGCATTAGTATGATGTTGATAGAACGCGACCGAAAAGGAGTGAGTGCTTCCAAGTTAAATAAACTAGGTTGGAGAGCTTCAGATACCGGAGAAATAGGTTTAGACAACGTGAAAGTTCCTGTAGAAAACTTGTTGGGAGAAGAAAACCACGGCTTTTTTTACATCATGCAGCATTTTGTTTCTGAACGCTTATCCATAGCAGCAGGATCTGTATCTGGTGCAGAATACGCCATCGAACTGACTTTAGATTATATGAATCAGAGAGCTGTTTTTGGCAAGAAAATCAAGGAGTTTCAGGTGTTGAGACATCGCATCGCACAAATGTCCGCAGAAATAGCCTGTAACAAACAGTTTTTGTACAGCATATACGACCGTCATAGTAAAGGAGAATATCTAGTAAAGGAAGCCTCTATGGCCAAATTGGTCTGTACGCAAATGCTGGATAGAGTCACTTTTGAATGCTTGCAAATGTTTGGCGGGAATGGCTTTATGGAAGACTATCCACTAGCACGTATGTGGCGCGATGCGCGATTAAACCAAATTGGTGGTGGCACCTCAGAAATCCTTTGTGAAATTATTTCAAAAATGATCGTTGATGAGAAAAAATATGCTTCAACATCAGCATAAAACAAGGATGCATACAACTTTAATACAAATACAATTTTAAGATGGGTGTTTTAATATCAAAAGTTAATATCAACTCTGCGGCCAGCAAAGAAAACTATCAGAAGATGGTGGACTTAGTTGACCAATTGAATAAAAAATATCAAGAAGGCCGTTATCAAGGGGATGAAAAACACATCACTAGAGCCCGAAAAAGAGAAAAACTACTAGCCAGAGAACGCATTGAATTGCTTTTGGATAGAGACAGTCCTTTTTTAGAATTGCTACCATTAGCCGGCATGAACAACAAAAACGGCTTTGGTGCTGGAGGAACAAGTGTTTCAGGAATCGGTTTAGTTCACGGCAAGTTTTGCATGATCAACTCCAATGTGGGCACTCGTAAAGGAGGTTCTGTAGATTATGCCACTGTTTTTAAAGGATTAAGAATTGGTGATATTACACGAGAATGCAAATTACCAACCATTAATTTAGTAGAAAGTGGCGGAGCCAATTTACCTGACCAAGCCAAAATATTTAATTATGGTGGCGAAGGTTTTAGAGAAATTACGCGACGCTCTGAATTAGGTATTACCACCATTGCTGTTGTTTTTGGTAATGCTACTGCTGGTGGTGCTTATATACCTGGAATGTCTGATTATTCCATATTTCAAAAACAAGCAGCCAAAGTGTTTTTAGCGGGACCGCCCTTAGTAAAAATGGCAACCAATGAAATTGCTACCGATGAAGAATTAGGAGGAGCAGAAATGCATAGTAGAGTATCTGGGGTTTCAGATTATTTGGCAGAAGATGAGTTGGATGCCATTCGCATTGCTAGAGAAATTATGGAATTTGTGCCAGAAACAACACCGCATTTTATTCCTTCAGACGATATTAAAACTCCTTTATATCCTTCAGAAGAAATATTAAGTGTGGTTCCTGCCGATATCAAAACCCCTTTTGATGTTCGAGAACTCATTATGCGGATTACGGATGGATCTGAATTCGCTGAATTTAAAGCAGAATATGGCAGTACCATGGTTTGTGGGTGGTCTAAAATAAATGGCTATCCCGTTGGTATCATTGGAAACAATGGTGTTATTTTTTCTGAATCCGCCAACAAAGGCGCGCAGTTTATTCAGTTGTCCAATCATAAGAACATTCCCCTACTCTTCTTACAGAATACAACCGGTTATATGGTTGGTAAAGAATATGAACGAGGCGGTATTATAAAAAACGGCGCCAAATTAATCAATGCCGTTTCCAACTCTAAAGTTCCTTCTATCACTTTAATGATTGGAAGTTCCTTCGGCGCTGGTAATTATGGTATGAACGGACGGTCTTTTGAGCCTAATTTTCTGTTTGCTTATCCCAATTCTAAGATTGGTGTGATGGGCTCAGAACAATTGGCGGGTGTGATGGAAATTATTCAAAAAGCATCCAATGAAGCCAAAGGACTTCCTGATAATCCTGAGCAAACCAATATGATTAAAGCCATGTTGGTTGCCGAAGCCGAATCAAAATCCTCGGCATGGCATTCTACGTCTGAACTTTGGGATGATGGGATTATCGACCCCAAAGAAACTCGGAATTATCTCGGCTTTTGTTTAGCTGTTTTATACAATCAAGAAATTAAAGGCACCAACAGTTATGGTGTTTGGAGACATTAAAAGGAACTCAATAGCATGAAACAAATCCATACAATTTTAGTTGCAAACCGAGGAGAAATTGCGTCGCGCATTTTTAGAACCTGTAAACAAATGGGCATAACTTCTGTGGCTGTTTATGCCGATGCCGATAAAAATGCTCCCTATGTACAAGAAGCAGATCTTGCCATTCATATTGGTGATTCTGAACCAGCAGCTTCCTATTTAAATCAAGATAAAATCATTGCAGCCGCAAAACAAGTTCAAGCAGATGCCATTCATCCTGGCTACGGATTTTTATCAGAAAATCCAGATTTTGCAGAGCGTTGTAACCAAGAGAATCTCATTTTTATTGGTCCAAATGTAGAAGCCATACGAGCCATGGGGTCTAAGGCCGAAGCGAAAGCTATTATGGAACAAGCGAACGTGCCCACCATTCCAGGCTATAAAGGTAAAGATCAGTCTACCAAAACTTTAAAAGATGAAGCTTTAAAAATTGGTTTTCCACTCTTGTTAAAAGCCACTTATGGTGGTGGTGGAAAAGGGATGCGCATCGTGCATAAAGAAGAAGAATTAGATCATGCCATTATTTCCTCAAAAAGAGAAGCTATGAATGCTTTTGGAAATGACGATTTAATGGTGGAAAAATATATCGCTTCTGGGAGGCATATCGAGTTTCAGGTATTTGGTGACCAACACGGTCATGTTATTCATGTTTTAGAGCGAGAATGCACCATACAAAGACGTTATCAAAAAGTGGTTGAAGAAAGCCCCTCTCCTGTTTTAAGTCAAGAATTAAGGCAGCGTATGGGCGACGTGGCTGTTGCCGCGGTTAAAGCCCTGAATTATGACAATGCTGGAACGGTGGAATTTATTTTTGATGCGTCCACCAACGACTTCTTTTTCTTGGAAGTCAACACCAGATTGCAAGTAGAGCATCCGGTTACAGAAGAAATTACCGATTTGGACTTAGTTAAAATGCAAATCGAATCTGCCAAAGGAATGCCATTGCAAGTAAAGCAAGAAGACATCAAAGGCAAGGGTTACGCTATTGAAGTGCGATTGTATGCCGAAGATGCAGATAACAATTTTGCACCAGTTACTGGAACCGTACATAAACTAAGCTATCCGGAAGTAGACGGATTACGAGTGGAATCTGCCATACAAACAGGTTCCGAAATTTCGATGCATTACGATCCGATGATTGCTAAAATTATTGTGCACGACAGGAATAGAACTGAAGCGCTGAACAAATTGAATTACGTGCTAAAAAACACGATTTGTCAAGGCACAAAAACAAATTTAGCCTTCTTACAAACCATCATAAATAATGAAGATTTTATTGCTGGAAAGTATGATACTCACTTCATTGAAAACAAACTCGATTTATCGGCTATAAAAAGCTTGAAGCAGCAAGATAAAGAAGAATTAGCTATAGTTGCTACCTTATACAATTGGCAACAAAGAGAACATCAACGAACCAAATTAAGAGCTATTCCTTCAGGATGGCGGAATAACTTTTACGAGCATCAAAAAGAAACGCTTGTTATCAATGACGAAGACATCACCGTTCAGTATCGCTATTTAGACGCTCATTTTGAAGTGCTTATTCATGATGAAAAACGTCGTTGTGAAATCATTAGTTGTTCTGAAGACAGCATTCGCTTAAGCAGCAACGGACTTCAAAAATCCTATACTATTTGTGTGAAAGACCAACTCACCTTTATTCATACGCCTTCCATTGGAAATGTGGAAGTAAGGCGTTTAGATCGTTTCCCGATTAAGGAGAAAGAAAAAGAAAAAGGTGGTTACAGCTCTCCTATGCCTTCAAAAATCATCAAGCTACTTGTTGCCCCTGGTGATGTGGTGAAAGAAAATGATCCTTTAATCGTGATTTCCTCTATGAAAATGGAAAGTACCCTGGTAGCAGAAGAAGATGGAACCATCGAAGAAGTTTTTGTGGAAGAAGGTCAGAATGTTGAAGTAGATCATTTATTACTAAAAATAAACAGTAAGTAATTATGGAGTTATTTAATAAAGACCTTGTCGATAAAGCCTTGGAGCAAACCTATGCCTTCATTCAATTAAAATTTGAAGCCCAGGTTTTGACGCTCACATTAGATAGAGCGGAAAAGAAAAATGCGATTCACCCACACATGGTTCAAGAAATTGCTTTTGCCCTGCAATTCGCAAAACAAACAAATGCTGTAAGAGCTGTTGTGATTAACGCTTTAGGAGATGTGTTTTGTTCTGGTGCCGATTTAAAAGCCTTTATGGGCATGGTTGGCAATTTTGAATCTTCGATCCCAAAATCAGATCAGGAGATATTATTGGGAGAACTTTTTAATCAAGTACATAAACCGGTGATATCCAAAATAGAAGGCGATGTTTTTGCTGGTGGACTCTTTTTTCTTGCAGGACCAACCTATGTGGTTTGTACTGAGGATGTGAAAATAGGCTTACCAGAAGTAAAACGTGGTTTGTTTCCTTTTCAAGTTATGGCATCCCTTTTAGACGTCATGCCCAAACGGAAAGTTATTGATTGGTGTATTAATGGCGACACCATAGATGCTAATAAGGCCTTTGAATATGGTTTAGTTACACATTTGACAAGCAAGGAAACCATAGATGACACTGTGAATTCTATTATTAATAAGCTTCTTGAGAACTCCCCTACGGCTATCCGCTTGGGATTAGAAGCAGCAGATTATATCAATAAAACGAAGTCTGAACATGCGTACTTAATGCAAATGCTTCAAAAAACCATTATGTCTAAAGACGCACAAGAAGGCATGTTAGCCTTTAAAGAAAAAAGAAAACCAAATTGGTCTGACCAATAAAAATATAGAATTATGATTTACAAAAAACTCATTTTATCCGCTGCATTAACAGGTGCTGCTACCAACAGAAATCACTGTCCGTACATTCCTTATACACCTAAAGAATTAGGTTTAGAAGCAAAACGTGCGGTGGATGCCGGTGCAGCTATTGTTCATATTCATGCCCGAGAAGATAATGGGATGCCTTCATGGAGAACAGAGGTTTTTCAAGAAATTACTGACGAGGTAAGAAAGCACTCCAAAGACGTTATTATCAATTATTCTACAGGCGCTATTGGTCTTACTATTGAAGATCGTTTAAAGCATTTACCAGCTACTAAACCAGATATGGCAGCTTTTAATATGGGAAGTATGAACTATGCCATTTTTTCTAAAAGCGCCAAGCAATTTATTTGGAATGGTGTTTTTGAAAATTCATTTGATGACATGATTAAGGTAGTTGAAACCATGAACGAGAACCATATTTGTCCGGAAATGGAATGTTTTGATACGGGTCATATCAGAAATGCACAGCCTTTAAAACAAATGGGATTGTTGCCAGATAACGCCTGTTACAGTTTAGTTATGGGTGTTTTGGGAGGCATTGACGCCACTCCAGAAAACTTAATCCATCAAATTAAACAAGTGCCAGAAGGTGCTTTTTGGCAATCGATTGTGATTAGCAGAAAACAATGGCAACTCTCGGCTATTGCCGCAGCCATGGGCGGGAATTTTAGAGTTGGTTTAGAAGATAATTTTTACTTACCAAACGGCGATATGGCTAAATCGAATGGCGAATTAGTTGAAGCAGGCGCCACCTTAGCAAAATCTGTAGGTAGAGAGATTGCTAGTATCGAAGAAGCAAGAGCCATGCTAAATATTCCTTTAAAATAGACCTACTATGTTTCAATCAAATACCTTTAAAGATCAAGTTGTATTAGTCACTGGCGGAAGGTCAGGCATCGGATTTCAAATCGCAAAGGACATGCTTCAATTGGGAGCTAAAGTTATTATTTGCTCACGCAAAGAAGCTCCACTAAAGGAAGCCGCTGAAAAACTTTCTGAATTTGGACCTGTCAATTATCAAGCATGTGATATTCGAAATACTGAAGAGATTCAAGCATTAGCAGCCATGATTAAAGAAAAACATGGCAGACTGGATGTATTAGTAAATAATGCTGGAGGCCAATTTCCTGTGCTTGCAGAGTATTTAAATGATAAAGGTTGGAACGCTGTCATCAACAACAATTTAAACGGCACCTTTTATATGATTCGTGACATGGCCAATGCTTTTTTCATTCCTCAAAAACAAGGAAATATCGTCAATATTGTTGTGGACATGCATCGTGGCTTCCCAGGAATGATTCATACGGGAGCTGCCCGAGCTGGTGTAGAAAACATCTCTAAAACTTTAGCTCAAGAGTGGAGCGATTTTAATATTAGAATCAACTGTGTAGCTCCAGGCATCATAGAATCAAGCGGTTTAGATACCTATCCACAATCTGTTAAAGACATGTTTGCTGAAGCTAAAAAAGCCATTCCATTAAAGCGTTTTGGCGACGTAAAAGACATCTCTAATGCCGTTGCGTTTTTAGCGAGTCCGTTGGCATCCTATATCACAGGTATTTCATTATATGTGGATGGCGCGCAGCACTTAAACTATGATAAAATGGGCTTACCAAACGTGTTAAAATCCTTCTTAAACCCATAAACTGATGAGTACAAAACAACTGATACATGGTGGCGCATTTTTAATATACACGCCTGAATACGATAGTGTTTTTACACCTGAAGACTATACCGAAGACCAACTACTTATTAGAGCATCTGTAAGAGAATTTCTAAATAGAGAGATTGAACCTTTAAAAGACGTTTTTGACACCAAAGAAGGAACCAAAATCGCACCAGAAAAATTAGAAATGTTAGGTGAACTAGGATTCTTGGGTTTATCTGTACCTGAGAAATTTGGTGGTATGGGTTGCAATATTAAAACAGATATGGCGGCTTCCGAAGTTATGTCGGATAGTTTTGCGTTTTCACAATCTATGGGCGTTCAACGAGGATTGGGTATCAATACCATACTCTTTTACGGCACCCCAGAACAACAAGAAAAGTACTTAAGTGGTATTATTGCCGGAAAAATTAAATGCTCCTATTGTTTAACTGAACCAGGAGCTGGTTCGGATGCTAATTCAGGTAAGACGAAAGCAACCCTATCGGCTGATGGAAAACATTATATCCTTAACGGGCAAAAAATGTGGATTACCAATGCAGGTTTTGCCGATGTATTCTCTGTGTTTTGCAAAATAGATGGAGATGAAAATTTATCCTGTTTGATAGTTGAAAAAGCTTGGGGTGTCACATTAGGTCCTGAAGAAAACAAAATGGGAATCCATGGTTCTTCTACGCGACAGGTATTTTTTGAAGGTGTTAAAGTTCCTGTTGAAAATCTTTTGGGAGAACGCAACAAAGGCTTTAAAATTGCCATGAATGCCTTAAATCTTGGTCGACTGTTTATTGGTATCGCAGGATCTGGAATTTCAAAAAGAGCTTTTAGACTTGGCGTTACTTATGCCAATCAACGCGTTCAGTTTAATCAAACTATCGCCTCATTTGGCGCTATCCAAGAGAAAATAGCCAAGATGGCTGTTTCCATCTACGCTTTAGAATCCGGTTGGAACCGCTTATCTGGAGATATGGATGTGATGTATGATGTCTATTTATCAGAATCGTCCAACGAATTACAATCCAAACAAAAAGTTGCTCAAGAATATGCCACAGAATGTGCCATTATTAAGGTTTTTGGCTCTGAAGTGGAGCAATTTGTAGTTGATGAAGCCCTTCAAATTCACGGTGGTATGGGTTACTCCGGTGAAAGTGATATTTCTGTTTTATATAGAAATATTCGAGGCAACAGAATCTACGAAGGCACCAATGAGATTAATCGCCTATTAATTCCAGGAACTATTTTAAAATTGGCCTACAAAGGAAACATTCCATTAATGGAAACCGTAATGAAAACCTTTGGCGACTTACAAGCAGGAAAGCTAACACCTGCCGACCCTACTCTATCCTTTACTGACTTTAGTTTAGCCTATTTAAACAATTGTAAAATGGTTGCTCAGTTAGTCTGTGGTCAAGCCATGCAAAAATTTCAACAGGAGATCGAAAAAGAACAAGAGGTTTTGTCTAGACTTTCCGATATCATTTCCCAAGTTTATATTCTTGAAAGTGTGGTATTAAGAAGTATTAAAAACCATGCTCATCAAACAGAATTACGTGAAGCGATGACCAGCATTTTTATGTACGATTCGGCTAAAACCATAAATGAGGCTGCCCAAGAAGTTATATACGCCTGTACAGATCCAACTATGGCGGTAATGAGTTTTAAAGCCATTAAAAAGCTGATTCAAATGCCTGCTGAAAATATTATAGAAAAAAGAAAAGTGGTTGCCAAACACTTTATCGAAGAAAATAAATACAAATTATAAACTTATACAAATGAGCAATTATCATTTTACCGAGGAACATTTCATGTTTCAAGAAAGCTTGAGAGCATTCATGAAAAAAGAGGTCATTCCGAACATAGACACTTGGGAAGAAGAGCAACGAATTCCAAGAGACGTATGGAAAAAAATGGGCGACTTAGGCTTTTTAGGATTAGGCTTTCCTGAGGAGTTTGGTGGTTCCGACTTAGATTTCTTTTACGACGTTATTTTTGTTGAAGAAATCGCTAAAGTATTTTCCGGCGGTTTTGCCATCACCCAAGCAGTTGTGCAATACATGTCTGGGCCGTATATTTTAAAACACGGGTCGCAACAATTAAAAGAAAAATACCTTCCTAAGTTAATTTCTGGTGAAGCTATCAGTGGGATTGCTATTACCGAACCTTCAGCTGGATCGGATGTGGCGAATATTAAAACCACAGCCACTTTAGAAGGCGACCACTATATTCTTAACGGATCTAAAACATTTATTACCAATGCCGTTTATGGTGATTTCGTCATTTGTGTTGTAAAAACAGATGTCAGTGCCGGTCCTGGAGGCGTTAGTCTTTTGGTGGTCGATTTAGATGCTGCAGGCATTCAAAAAACAAAATTAAAGAAACTAGGATGGCATGCTTCTGATACTGCCGAACTCTCTTTTGATAACGTAAAAGTTCCAAAAGAAAACTTAATCGGACAGGAAGGACAAGGCTTCTATTATTTAATGGGAGGACTACAACTAGAACGTTTGGTTGGCGCTATTATGGGCTATGCTGCCAGCGAATCAGCTTTGGAGTACACCTTGCAATACATGTCTGAAAGGACTGCCTTTAATCGACCAATTAACAAGTTCCAAGTCTTAAGACATCGTATGGCGCAATTGGCATCAGAAATTGAAGCCTGTAAACACTTTGTATTGCACTGCTCCCGCCTTCATAATGATGGAAAGTATGCCGTTAAAGAAAGTTCTATGGCGAAATTATTAGCAACAGAACTTTCCGATAAAACGATGACCCAATGTTTACAATCTTTTGGCGGCTATGGTTATATGGAAGAATTCAAAATTGCCAGAATGTTTAGAGATAGCCGCATTGGAACTATTGGTGGTGGGACCTCAGAAATTATGCGAGAGATTATCGCCAAAATGATTATTGATGATGTGAGCTATGATAAAAACACAGAAAATAAAAACGAAAATAAATCGAATACTAATTTAAAAACAGAAAACACTATGAGTACGCAATTAGAAACAATTTTAGACGTCATTAAAGTTAAAACAGCAAAAGTAGAACCAATCGGACACACCCTTAAATTCGATTTTGGCGATGAGCAATTATACATTGATGGCAAAGGAGATGTCAACCAAGTTTCTACCAGCAATGATGCAGCAGAGTGTGTTATTGAAACAAGCTTTGAAGACTTTTTAGCACTTACTAAAGGTGAATTAAATCCGATGGCTGCTGTAATGGGTGGAAAAGTAAAAATTAAAGGCGATATGTCTGTAGCCATGAAGTTACAAAGCATTTTCGGCTAAGATGCTTCTTATCTTTTTTAACTAAGGATAAAAAAGTTAAGCATTCAATGAAACCTGTATTATTTATTAGTTAGATTTCCTCAATAAAACATTTTACGAGAAAGCCCCACTAAATAGTATGGGTTTCATTAATACCATATTAAAAAACAAGCCCTAACTCGCAGTTCTTTATTTAGTAAAGTGTTGTCCGATAAATAATTATAAGCATATGCAAGAGAAAAACACCTCTATAAAAAGTATTATTGAATATTTCTATTTCTGGGAAGAAAACACACCTGACACCGTTTTTTTAAGACAGCCCTTTGGAAACAAATGGACGACACTGACTTTTAAAGAAGCGGGACTAGAAGCCCGAAAAATGGCAACAGCTTTACACCATCAAGGACTACAAAAAGGTGATCATGTAGGCATCTATTCTAAAAACTGTTACCATTGGGTGTTAGCAGATTTAGCCATTCACATGGGCGGTTTTGTTTCTGTACCCTATTATGCCAGTTTGCCTAAAGATCAATTAAAAACCGTTATTGGTTTAAGTGATTTGAAAGGTCTTTTTGTTGGTAAATTAGATGAATGGGGAACCAAAGAAGAAGTTCTTCCTGAAGGGTTAAAAGTTATTAAATTTCCACAATATCCAGAAAATGCAGAAATTCCAATAGGATTAGATTGGGACGAACTTATTAAAGAAAGTCAACCATTAGAAGAAAATTACATTCCAAACTTGGATGATTTATGGACCATTTTATTCACCTCTGGTACCACAGGACTACCAAAAGGCGTCATGCACATACATCGATCGCCCGCGTTAATTATGGAACATGAAAAACAGACTAGTTGGGTTGGGCTATTTCATATAAAAAATTCACGTTTCTTTTCTTATTTACCTTTAAATCATGCTGGAGAACGCATTGGTGTGGAAACTACTGCAATCACTGTAGGAGGTTCCATATCGTTTGTTGAAAACATCGACACATTTGTAAAAAATTTACGAGGCACTCAACCTACTCTATTCTTTTCTGTTCCAAGAATTTGGAATAAGTTCTACTTAGGTATTCTAGAAAAAGTTCCTAAAAAACAACTAGAATTTTATTTAAAAGTACCCATTTTAAGGACATTTATTAAAAACAAAATACTAAAAGGTTTAGGATTAAATCATGTAAAGGTTGCGGCTACTGGTGCAGCGATTACCCCGGCCTTCTTAAAAGAGTTCTACAAGAAGTTAGGCATACATTTGATTGAGGCTTATGGAATGACAGAGCTTTGTGGTTCAATAACTAACTCCATCGATTTAAATTCGCCTTACGACTCAGTAGGTAAAGTAGTCCCTTTTGCAGAGCTTAAAATAGATCCAAAAGAAGGTGAAGTTTTAATTAAAACACCGTATATGATGACAGGCTATTATAAGGATCCTGAAAAAACCAATGAGGTTTTAAAAGACGACTGGATGTATAGTGGTGATATTGGTCATATAACCGAGGAAGGATTTGTAATAATTACTGGTAGAAAGTCAGACGCGTTTAAAACGTCTAAAGGGAAATACATAGTACCAAATCCTATAGAAGAAACCATTTTAGAAAACGATTTTATAGAGCAAGTTTGTGTTGTTGGTTTAGGTTTACCTAATCCGATTGCTTTAATTCAGCTTTCTGAAGATGCTATAGGTAAACCAAAAGGTATTATTGAAGCATCGTTGGAAGATTTGTTAGTGAATTTAAATAAGGACCTTCCTAACTATGAAAAAGTAACTACCCTTGTTATAATTACAAAAGAGGTTTGGTCTGAGGAAAACCACCTCCTTACTCCTACTTTAAAAATCAAAAGGAACGAAATAAACCATACCTATAAGGATTATTATTTAGATTGGTTTAATCATGAAAATAAAATTGTGTGGGAGGCCTAGTTTTGCCTAAACATAACCTATGTTATTGGATTTATAAAAGATTGCTTGAGACCTTTAAAAGAAAAACACTAAGATTTTAATAAGCAGTATCAAATCTTAGTGTTTTAAAGATATTACGAGTCTTGTTACTCGATTATATAGCTTTCCCTTGTGCTATTTGTATTTATAATTAAAGTTTTTTAGCACGAATGGAGATGTTTTTGTAATGTTTTATTTAGACATCCAAATGGCTCCGTTTTTTGTTGTCATTTTCTCTAGTTTTCCTTGATTAGTCAAATCATTCAAGATGTTTTCACTTTCAATTCTTGGCGTACCAGATAGTTCCGAAAACTCTTTAGCAGTTAGTGTTGGGTAGATAGCGAATAGTTTTTCCCAAGTTTTACTGTATTCACTTTTTGTGGCATTTGGATTAAGCTTTAGAATGGCCATTTCGTAAAAAGCATAAGGTCTTGCTCCGTAAACCATTTCTTGATTACCTGATTCGTCTAAAAAGAACATGGTTGGGAAACCTCTAACTCCGAGTTGTCTTCCTAATTTTAAATCTTCTGTAAATAATTCTTTCGCCTTCGTATCAAAATCTGTTTTCAGTTGTTTCGTATGAAGTCCTACCACTTTAGCTGCCGTTTCTAAATGCTCCCATTTAGCTATATTTTTCTTTTGTAAAAAAACCATTTCACGAATTTCACGCATAAACAAATTGGCTTTTTCTTCACTCTGCATTTGTGCAGCTTTATAAGCTATGGAAGGTGGATATGATGAATCTAATGGGTCTTCTAACCATAAATCGCCATCGATAGGCATGTCGTAATGCAAGCTTACCTCATCCCAATGATGAGCAACGTCTGATGGTTTTCCTATACCTCCATTATTGTAACTCCAATCAGGTAATAAACCTCCCATTCTATATTCAATTTCAATGGCATTTCCATACTCTAATTTAAGTTTGCGCAATTGAGGTTCTATTCCCCAACAAGAAGAACAAATAGGATCTGTATAATAAATGACTCTGATTGATTTTTTAGTTGATTGTATGTTGTTTTGTGATGTGGTATCTGTGTTTGCTTCAGAAGTTTCACACATTCCAGTTTCTATATCGCATAAAAGCGGATTATTTTTTGATGTTTCGTTATTCATAATATTTATTTTTGTTTGTCCCTGTGAAGCCACAATGCTTAGCAGAGGAATTAATAATGCTATTAGGTAAAGTTTCTTGGTCATAATGATATTCTCAATTCATTATCATAGAAGATTTGCTATTTACACAAATATAAGGTGATTAAAGTTTATATTTGATATGCATTTCCTTTTGGGAAGTGGTTTCCTCAAGGGAACTACCACATACAATTTTATATACATTGAAAACCATGAAAAAGAAAGCCGTAATAAATGACACCCCGGTATGTCAAGTTAGAATGCAAGCAATTAGTGATACTATGAGCATATTGACTGGAAAATGGAAGTTCCACATTTTAGGAACGCTTATAGAGGGTAATAAATTAGGATTTATGGATTTGTTGAGAGAAGTAGATGGTATTGGTACTAAAATGCTCTCCAAGGAACTCCAAGATTTAGAAATGAATCATTTAATCAGCCGAACAGTTATGAACACAAAACCCATAACGGTTGCATATGCTATAACAGCATACGGTGCTACGCTTGCTCCTTTAATTAATGAATTGGCTAAATGGGGTATAGCCTATAGAAAATCCATTCACGGATCGAAGTAAGTCGGTTCTAATTCTTCCTTGGGTTTTCTTTGATATAAAAAAGAATGATCGGTCAGTACCTGGTAGTAAATTTTACAATGTACATCTGTAATATGTAAGCAGTAATGGGTCCTAAACAGTACAATTTTGCTACAACCCAAGTAGCTATGTCAAGTAGCGTTTTCAATTTGCCCCGAAAACTATACTTAAAAAAAGGGGCTGGCACTCGCCCCGATCATTCCGCCTTTCGGCTTATTCTTTTAATTCTGTCAGCCAGTTTATTTCTTGAATTTTGCTGTCAATTTCTCTAAACGCTCTTCCTGTTTGGTCCATTTCTGTTTGTAGCTTTTTAATATCTATCGTGGTTTTCAGATTAGAATCTCCGCTATTATTTATTTGAGCTGCATATCTAATATTTCGCAGTTTTTCAGAAAGCATTTTTAAGGAGTCTCTTTTAGCTAGGGCTTCCATAAGGGGGCCTTCCCCATCAATTATGGTTTCATTATTGGTTTTATTTATTCTAATAATCAATGACTCTAAATCTTGTATTGCTTTTCTTAATTGAGCAAGTAATTTATCTGGATCTTCCTGAGGAAGTTTATCGTCTGAAACAATTAAAACAGGCCTAATTCTGTTTTGAAGATGTTCTATTTTTTTTAAAAGATCGGCTCTTAATAAAAGCCCTTCAGCAAGTTTCATTTATATTTTATTTAAAGGATTTATACTTTCTTTTTGAATGATTTAAATTTTATCATCTTTGAAATAAGGGTATACAAATATACAGTCTATAATGTATTGAAACCTACATTTCATATTTATTTACTTATGGAATTTCACTCATTTCCGTTTAATTTAAAGCCTTTTTAGCAAATACTGAAATTATAATTCCAGGAATGGACAGTGCAATTGCAAGATACACCAAACTCATAGGAGAGTATATACCCAATAGAAGTCCTGCCGCAGATGAGGCTATCATAATTGATAGGTTGAAAACGGAAGATTGAACCGATGTGGCCACATCTTTAGCGGTTTCTACCTGTCTGCTCACCGCTGCCTGCAATAAGGTTACTAATGGTCCAAAGGAAACTCCCCATAGAAAGAAGGCGAAATGTCCAATTCCGGTAGCGCCTCCAAACATCAGGAAGATAACCATGGAAATAATGATCAACCCAAACATGGCTATGGTTAGTAGTCTTAAATATTTATCGGTGTATTTTATAGCTATCAAGACTGAAATTAACGATCCTATTCCAAAAAATAATAGTGCCATTTCCACACCACCTGCCAACTGAATTTCATTTACAAGACTAGTGATATACACGTAAACACCATAGTGAGCAATTACACCGAGTAATGTAAGTAACAGTATTATTAACACTTCCGGTATTTTTAGTAATGCCAATGGCGAGGAGCTTTTAGTTAGTTTTTCTCCTGGGGTTGAGGGCAAGGCAAAAAAGCTAACTACGGCAATAGCAAGGATAAATGCACCAAGCCCAATAAATTCTGTTCGCCATCCGTAATCATTCCCAATGGTTGTCATTATCGGCATCCCTACACTAATCCCCAAGGTTGTTCCTGCCATAATTACTGCAATTGCTTTACCGTGATGCTTTTCATCCACCAGCCTCATTCCATAAGCAGCAATCATTGGCCACATGACTCCCGCACAAATACCACCAATAACTCTAAGTATAATGATGATGGTGTAATCGTAAACGAGTCCTGAGATAATATTGGAAATAGCAAAACCACCTAATAAGAGAAGTAATAAATATTTCCTGTTGAACTGCATCGTCAAGGAAATAAGCGGAATTGCAAAAATGGCCGAAGCTATGGCGTAATACCCAACTAAATTCCCTGTCTGAACTTCGTTGATATTTAAATCGTTCATCATAAGAGGTAAAACCCCCGATGGCATTAATTCAGAGAGAATTCCCACAAAGGTTACAGACGACATTAAAATCATTATCAACCACGGAAAAGCACTTTTAGTTTTTTCCGCAATATTTTGTTTGCTCATAGTTTTGTTTTTAACTGTGTGGAATACACAAATAATTTAATAGAATGAGTTGGGGCTAATACTCTGTTTCTCGTCCTACCAATTTCCAGCCTGCTCGAGTTACTTCGAGTTCCATAGTAAGACCTGTAACCAAGTTTTCTAATAAGTTTTCTTGTTCGCCAATAGTTGCCACTTCAATTTGAATAACTATTTCTTCAGGATTAGATTCTAGCGTATTCCTATTAATTGAACGCACCAATAACTGATCATTCGCTTCAATATGGTTTAATAGCCAAAACCGAACGTTTGATTCCATATTTAAAAGACATTGGATAGAAACTTGGTAGTACGTTTCTTTTACTTTGGTTTTCTTATATGCTGAAAGCTTTGATAAACGAACACTTATCGGTCTTAAGACTAGGTGAGATAAAACCACGGCGATGGTAGTAATCAAGGCTTCAAGCAAAAAGCCCATCCCTGCCAAAGTTCCCACTGCTGCGGAACACCATATGGTGGCTGCGGTGTTAAGTCCTCTAACATTAAACCCATCTTTCATTATAACCCCAGCCCCAATAAAACCAATACCCGTAACAATTTGCGCCGTTACTCTACCAGGGTCTCCACCCGCTAAACTATAAAGGTCTATAGATAGTAATACATACGAAGCAGCGCCAATCGCCACTAAAGTATTGGTTCGTAATCCTGCGTTTTTTTGTTGCCACTGTCTTTCAAAACCAATAATTCCGCCTAATATAAAAGCAGTGCCTATCCGAAAAATGTATTCTGATAACTCTACAAATCCATCCATAAATCTTTGAAAAATTAGTGGTTTGAAATTATTATGCTTTTCCTAAAAGAAGTGTACAAGATAAGTTTAAAGATTTAATGGCACGTCATATTCTACCTCCTTACGTCGGAATAAAAACTCACCATTTCGAACTGACGCCAATACATCTACTCTTTTTCTTATTGCTTCATAAACTGTAGATTCGTTAAGCACAATAAAATTGGCTGCTTTTCCTACTTCTAACCCATAGCTATCTTGAATATTCATACAGCGTGCGCCATTGTAGGTAATCAAGTCAAAACTTGTTTTTATCTCTTCTGGCGACATGGTTTGCGCTAAATGGATTCCGTTATCCAGAATATTCATCATATTTCCATTCCCCATTGGATACCATGGGTCGTTTATGGAATCTTGTGCGAAGGCAACATTAATACCTAATTCTATAAATTCTTTTACTCTAGTTAATCCTCGACGTTTTGGGTAGGTGTCTTGACGGCCCTGCAAGTAAACGTTTTCGGTAGGACAAGCGATAAAGTTCATCTTACTCTTTTGGAACAGGTCCATCATTCTAAAAGCATAAGAGTTATCTGCCGAACCAAATGAACAGGTATGACTCGCGGTAGTTCTAGTGCCATAGTCTTCCATAAGAACAAGTGCATTCAGTAATTCCACAAAACGCGAATGTGTATCATCTGTTTCATCGCAGTGAACATCAATCATCTTGTCGTATTTCAATCCGAGATTAACAATGTCGTGAACAGATTTTTCTCCAAACTCCCTAGCTGGTTCGTAATGTGGAATTCCTCCAACAACGTCAGCTCCCATTTTCAATGCTTCTTCTACTAATTCTAATCCGCCCTTATATGTATACATTCCTTGCTGCGGAAAAGCCACAATTTGAATATCAACCGTGTCTTTTAAATCTTCTTTCATTTCAAGCATCGCTTTTAAGGCTGTGAAATTTGGGTCGGTAACGTCTATATGTGTACGTATGTGCTGCACACCCTGAGAAACCTCATCGTGAATTCCTTTCATTGCAAGTTTTTTCACACTTTCAACAGTCAAGGTTTCTTTAAACTTTGGCCATAGTTCTATCGCTTCAAATAAGGTTCCTGAGCCAGCGCCTTCTTGTCCTAGTTCCGATAAGGTATAAACGTAGTCCAAATGCAAATGAGGGTCTACATAAGGAGGTAAAACCAGTTTTCCACCTAAATCAATTTCTTCCTCATATTTAGGTAAATTTTTCCCGATTTGGGTGATTTTACCATTTTCTACTATCATTTCAGTGGCTTCATCATTGCGATAGATTTTCGCATTAAAAAACTTCTTCTTCATTATACATTCATTTAAAGTTAATACTATTAAGTAATGCCCCTAAATTTAAAAATCGTCTATACAATAGGCGTTAGGGCAAGTTCACAATCTAAACCTTAAAGGTGAAACTTGCAATGATAAATGTCATATTACACATTGGTTGTAAGTAAATTATTGTTGTGTGAAATGACATTTTCAGATGAGTTGAAAATATTTTAAATAAAAAAACCTAGTGCTATAAACTGCTAACACTAGGTTCATTTTTAAAAGAAAACACAAAGTTTATGATACCTCTTCCGAAGTAGCAAACTCTTCCATTTTCGTAATTAAATTGTTTTCAACGGTATAAATTTGAACCCATTTTTGCTTAAGTTCTCTTCCAGAACGTTTAACCTTTTGGTGTTCCTTTCCCAATACCACAACCATATTGTCTTCAACGATATATTGCTGAGGTTCAAAATTGATTATCTCAGTCCTTTCCATGATATTAGTGAAAAAGGTTCTAACACCTTCCTTTTTTTCAAAAGTACCGGCGGGAATTATTTGGGTTCCGTGATAAATCCAAACCGTATCCTCGGAAACCGTGCCTACCAATTTTTCTACATCCCCTTCACTAAAGGCTTCAAACATTTTCTCGACTACGGCTTTTGATGAATTTTTCATAATTATTGTTTTGCAAACTGCAAGTGAACAACAATAGTTACGTCTTTTCCAACACCCGCAGCAGCTGGATCAAAATTGATGTTGTAGTCAAATCTATTAATGGTGGTTTTGGCTTTCATACCTAATTTTTCACCTTTATCACTCTTAACAGATCCTCCATAATGCACATCAAAAATCACATCTTTAGTAACGTCTTTAATGGTTAATTTACCATATAGTAAATACTTATCTGGCTTTCCTGTAGCTAGCACTTTAGTGCTTTTGAAAGTCATATTAGGATATTTCTCTACCTCAAAAAAATCAGCACTTCTCAGGTGATTGTCTCTATCCGTTACATTGGTGTTTATACTGTTTACTTTTACAGTAAAATCGAAGTTTGCATTATTTAACGCTTCTCCATCGGTAGTTAAATTTCCTGTGTATTCTAAAAATTTCCCGTTTACAATACTAATTCCTGAATGGGAAATATTAAAGTTTAACGAGGAGTGATAAGGATCTACCTTCCATTGTGTTTGTGCAAATGAACCTATTGTAAAGAATACAATTGCAACAAATGACATAATTTTTTTCATAGTATCTAAATTTTAAAAGTTATTATTAGTTAATAAATATCTGAGGTTAAAAAAATGCCATATATACTCGAAGCTCGATTATTTATGGCATTTGTATTTACATCAGGTTTGTTTTTTAAAAAATGTTACCCATTGCTAGGTCTTGGTGCCCATTTGTTATAAGGCGTCATATCGAAGTTATTCACTTCATCCATTGTTAAGCCGAGTGCTTTTGCTACACCTTCGCCATATTCTGGATCGGCTTTATAGCAATTTCTAATATGTCGGATTTGAATAAACTTCTCGGCACCACCAACTTGTGCAGCCGTGTTTTTAAATAAAACATCAGCTTTTCCGTCGGCTTTAATAATGCGGAATAAATCACCAGGTTGGGTGAAGTAATCTTCATCATCATCTCTAAAGTTATGAGCGTAAGCATCGCCATTTAATTCTAAAGGCGGTTCTTTGGCCTGAGGTTGTTCTTGCCATTCGCCATAGCTATTAGGCTCGTAATGTTTTGTTCCTCCGTAATTTCCATCTACTCGCATCGCTCCATCTCTATGATATGCGTGGTAAGGGCAAGTTGGTTTGTTTACTGGAATCTGATAGTGGTTTACGCCAAGTCTATAGCGTTGTGCATCTCCATAAGAAAACAATCTTCCTTGTAGCATTTTGTCTGGAGAGAAACCAATTCCAGGAACAATATTCGTCGGATTGAAAGCCGCTTGCTCTACATCTTGGAAATAGTTTTCTGGGTTTCTATTTAGCTCAAATTCTCCTACAGGAATTAAAGGGAAGTCCTTTTTAGACCAAACTTTCGTTAAATCGAAAGGATGGAAACGGTAAGTTTTTGCTTCTTCCTCCGTCATTACTTGAATATACATTTTCCATTTTGGGAAATCTTTACTTTCAATGGCATCGAATAAGTCTCTCTGAGAAGATTCCCTATCCATGCCCACAACTTTAGCGGCTTCTTCATCGGATAGGTTTTCAATACCTTGTTGCGTTACAAAATGAAATTTCACCCAATGTCTTTCATTGTCTTTGTTTATAAAGCTATAGGTGTGGCTACCGAATCCGTGCATATGTCTGTATCCTCTTGGAATACCACGATCGCTCATAATAATTGTTACTTGGTGAAGTGCTTCGGGTAGTAAGGTCCAAAAATCCCAGTTGTTATTAGCGTCTCGCATATTTGTTTTAGGATCGCGTTTTACAGCGTGATTTAGATCTGGGAATTTCATAGGGTCACGGAAGAAAAAGACTGGTGTATTATTTCCTACCAAATCCCAAATTCCTTCATCTGTATAAAACTTAAGCGCGAATCCTCTAATATCTCTTTCTGCATCTGCTGCACCTCTTTCTCCAGCAACGGTAGAGAAGCGGCTAAACATTTCTGTTTTTTTCCCTACTTCGCTAAAAATGTCAGCTTTTGTATACTTCGTGATGTCGTGTGTAACTGTAAAGGTTCCAAAAGCACCAGAACCTTTTGCATGCATTCGTCTTTCTGGAATAACTTCTCTGTCGAAGTTTGCCATTTTTTCAAGGAACCAAGCATCTTGCATTAACATGGGGCCACGTGGCCCAGCTGTTTGTACATTTTGATTATCTGGAACAGGAGCTCCTGTTTGCCTAGTTAATTTAGGTTTTTTGTCGTCCATATCTTGTTGGTTTTAAATATTTTTGATGTTCGTAAAGATACAATTATTCTTTCATATGTCCAATAAGGTAAGTCAGTTTTGAGTTAAAGTTCTAACTACAGTTTGTTTCGTTTTATTGGTTTTTTTTCTTAGCTCGTAATTCCTGAAACAACTCTTTAAATAAGCCTCGCGCTATTAGTACTTTCATTATTTCATTGGTTCCTGCATAAATTCTAGCTACCCTATTATCGGCATACATTCTAGCAATTGGATAGTCCCATATATAACCATAACCTCCAAATAACTGGAGACATTCATCGACTACTTTCCCATGCATTTCTGTTGCTGAGTATTTAGCCATTGAAGCGCTTTCTGCTGTAAGTTGTTGTTGGGATAATAATAAAGTGCAACGATCTAAAAAAGCTTGATGAAGTTGTAATTGTGTAGCACATTCGGCTAACTTAAATTGAGAGTTTTGAAAACCTGCAATGGGTTGATTAAAAGCTGTTCTTGTAGATGTGTAATCAACCGTTTTTTCAATGGCACCTTCTGCCCCACCAATGGCATTTAGTGCTACTGTTAAGCGCTCTCTGGCCAATTCTGTCATCATTATTTTGAAACCTAAGCCTTCTTCACCCAATAAGTTTTCTTTTGGAACTTTTACATTGTCAAAAAATAATTCGCAGGTATCTTGCGCTTTCATTCCTATTTTTTTAAAGGGTATTCCCTTAGTAAAGCCTTCAAAATTACTTTCCATAATTAATAAAGACACAGCTTCGTTCTCGGTTCCTTGTTTTGTTTTTACGGCTACAATGGACATGTCGCACATAAAACCATTAGTTATAAAGGTTTTTTGGCCGTTTACTAAATAATAGTCGCCTTTGTCTACGGCTGTAGTTTTAATGGCTTTTAAATCACTTCCACAATTTGGTTCTGTCATTCCAATGGAAGTAATCATTTTTCCAGTAGCCATTTGAGGTAAATATTTTTGTTTTTGAGCTTCAGTCCCATACTTTAAGATATAAGGAGCTACAATATCGGAATGCAAAGAGAAACCAGGACCGTTAACTCCTTCTCTCCCTAGTTGTTCAATAAATAGCGCATTAAAACTAAAATCTAAACCACTTCCTCCATACGTTTCAGGCATATCCATACAGAGTAGTCCCAATTCACCGGCTCGTTCCCAAATTTCTCGGTTAACCATGCCATTTTTTTCCCATTCATCTGTTTGATCAATAATTTCATTGTGGATGAAATCGCGGATCATTTGCTGCATCATTTTATGTTCTTCTGAGGCATATATTTCGCGTTCTAATAAAATATTGTGTAACATATCAATGGGTTTAAATGGATTAATTCAATTCCTTCATAATTTCCGCAAATAGTTCATACGATCGTATTCTATCTTTGATGTCATAAATATTAGTAACTGCAATAAGTTCATCTGCTTGAGTTTGCTCCAAAAACTCTTGGACCTGAGCTTTAACTGTGGCTTTACTACCAATAAAAGAATACTTTAGCATTTGGTGTACTTGTGGGTGTTTCAAAACTTCTTTTAGATCCTCGGTCATATCTGTTGGTGGTTTTACATAATCACGTTTTCCCGTAAAAAGACTAACTACCATACGAATTAAGGAAGTTGATAATCTTTGGGCGTCTTCATCCGTATCAGCAATTATAATATTGACTCCAGCCATGACATAAGGTTTATTTAAACTCTTTGATGGTTGAAATTCTTTACGGTAAATGTCTATAGCATTCCATAAATGAGCTGTTGCAAAATGACTAGCGAAAGCATAAGGTAATCCTTTTTTTGCAGCTAAATGTGCACTATCTGTACTAGAGCCTAAAATATAAATTGGCACCTCCACTCCTTCTGCCACGGTGGCACGGACTTTAGCACTTGAATTTTCAGAAGAAAAATATGTTTCGATCTTTTCTAATTCATTAGGAAACGCATGAGCTGCTTGCATAAAATCAGAACGTATGGCTTGTGCTGTTTCTCTATCTGTTCCAGGCGCTCTACCTAAACCCAAATCAATTCGATTTGGATATATTGATCCTAGAGTCCCAAATTGTTCTGCTATAATTAATGGAGAATGATTTGGCAGCATAACGCCACCAGAGCCAATACGAAGCGTTTTTGTCCCTTCGGCAACATAGCCAATTAACACGGAAGTAGCACTACTGGCAATGTTAGGGGCATTATGATGTTCTGCTAACCAATAACGCGTGTAACCATAGTTTTCAGCATGTTGCGCTAATTTAAGTACATTGTTAAAGGTTTGTTTAAGTGTATGATCTTCCGAAACCAAAGCTAGATCTAAAATAGAATAAAGTATTTTTTTTGTCTTCATAACTGAGAATACTCCGTTGTAATATTTGTCAAAATATATTGATAAGAATTAACAACGAGTTAGTTTGTTTTACTGATTTAGATAAAGATAATATTTATAATTTGGAGAGACTAATTAGCCATTACAATAAAAAAAGTCCATCAAACATTTGATGGACTTTATTATAAATTGGGGGTAGGTTATTATTTAATAATTAGAAAGGGATGACGGTTCCAAAGGACCATTAGTTATTACCAATCTATAGGGAAATAATCTTTTAAGAATTTACCAGACCAATGTTTTCCAGTGTTAATACCATCTATCAACGGATCCATTACTCTAGCTGCTCCATCTACTATATCTAATGGAGGTTGAAAATCGTGAATTTCTGCTTTCTTTTTAGACAATTCCGCAGGGTCTTCATCCGTTACCCAACCGGTGTCTACTGCGTTCATGTAAATTCCCGACTTTGCTAAAGTAGCTGCTGAGGTATGTGTAAGCATGTTTAAGGCTGCTTTAGCCATGTTTGTATGTGGATGCCTGTCTACTTTTTTAAACCTATGAAATTTCCCTTCCATAGCTGATACATTGATAATGTGTTTTTTACCAGTGTTCTCTTTCATCATTAAATGAGACAAGCGGTTACATAACACAAAGGGAGCCACAGCATTTACCAGTTGAACTTCTACCATTTCTGTGGTTTCAATTTCTCCTAGTTTTAAACGCCAGCTATTGGTTTTTCTTAAATCCACTTGTTGAAAATCGGCATCTAGTTTTCCCTCTGGGAACACTTCGGATGCTTGTAAAGAATTATCAAAACTATAAGGAATTTGTGAAAGTGCAGCTGAATTACGTAAACCAATTCCAGGCTCAGGTCCGTGCCAAGTTACTGGAAGCACATTATTTTTACTTGTTTTTGAGGTGCTGATACTTAAATCTGATAATTCCTGTAAACAGTTAAGATGATTTTGCAATAAAGGTTGCGCTAGTTTTGGTAACTGGTCTATCGGCAAGTTTTCGTTTTCCATTAAATGGAAGTAAAAGCCTGAAGGTCTTCTTACTGTTTGCGCAGCATTATTTATTAAAATATCTAAGCGATCGTATTTCTGTTCTATATAATTGCAAAAAATTTCAACACTTGGGATGTGGCGTAAATCTAATCCGTGAATATGTAACCGATCACACCAATCCTTATAATCTTCTTCTTTAGAAAAACGGATTGCAGAGTCGGCTGGAAAACGGGTTGTAGCTATTACTGTAGCTCCAGAACGTAATAGCATGAGGGTAATGTGATACCCTATCTTTAATCTAGAACCTGTAATTACAGCCACTTGGCCTTTTAAATCGGCTGTTTGAAATCGTTTAGCGTAATTTAAATCACCGCACTCAGTACACATGCTATCGTAAAAATGGTGCAGTTTGGTATAAACGGCTTTACACACATAGCAGTTTCTAGGTGATTCCAATTCTAAGGGTTCTTTCTTTTCAATTTCAGATGTACCCAATAGTTTGGGTGCTTCAAAAAAAGCGGCTTCCCGAGCACTTCGGATTCCTGTTTCTTTACGAGCCATTTTATCCCGAGCTATCATTTTACGTTTAGCTGCTTTTTTGGCATCTTTTTTACGACGTTCAAACTCCTCCCTATTTGGTCTTGAAAGCATTCCCGATGCCTTTAATAAAGCCGTTCTTTTATCTTGAGGAAGCTCAAAAATTTGATTGGTGTCGGCCACTAATTGTTCTAATATAGAAATACACTTATCTATTTCTTCGGAAGACACGATTTGTGGTTGTTCTAATGGATTTAATTGTTCAAGCATAAGTTATTAACCGTGTAATAGGTTAGCTAATTGATACAAAATTTAATTTGTCAAATATAGTTATAAGCTTCAATCAAAATTATTAATTAAGCGTAATAATATTTTGTATTGTTAACTAGTGGCTTAGCACTTCAACCTATTTAAAATTTATTTAAGTTCAGAACAAATTATTGGAGTTGGATCCGGATATACAAGGATTTGTAATATCGGGAGAATAAATTTATGTTAAAAAAAGAATGAACATTCATTTTTAGTGTATCTTTGCATCATAATTAAAAAAACATGGCAAAACTTCAAAAAAGTATTGACAAGCGTAACGCGCTTATAAAAGCCACCATCGAATTGGTAAATAATAATGGGTTTCACGCAACTCCTATGAGTAAAATAGCAAAAATGGCTAATGTGTCGCCCGCAACTATTTACTTGTATTTTGAGAATAAGCAAGATTTGGTGAATAAAACCTATATTGAGGTTAAAGCACAGTACACGGCTTTTACATTTGCAGACTATGATGTTGGAATGTCTGTGGAAGAAGGATTTGAAACCATTTGGAAGCGCATTGCCCAGTTTAAGCTCAACGAATCTGAAAACGCGATGTTTTTAGCACAATGTGACAACACACCCATAATAGACGAACCTAGTTTGCAAGAAGGTATTAAACATTTACAACCCCTACTCGATCTTTGGGATCGAGGTAAAAAAGAAGGTGTAATTAAACCTGTGTCTAATTACATATTGTATGCTTATTCTATAAACCCTTTATCTTTTTTAATGGTTAACCAAAAACGAGGTGTCTTTCAATTAGATAAAACGCAAATAGAGGAAGCATATCAATCGGCATGGAGCAGTATAAAAAACAACAAATAGACATTAAAAAACAAAATAACCCCTATGGAATTATTAAATAAATTAAATTGGAGATATGCCGCAAAGGCCATGAACGGAGAGCCTGTATCTGATGAGAAAATAGCACGTATTTTAGAAGCGGCCCGATTGGCACCAACTTCAAGCGGATTACAACCTTTCGAAATTTTTGTGATTAAAAATCAAGAATTAAAAGAAAAAATTAGGCCAGTTGCTTGGAACCAATCTGTTATTACTGATTGTTCTCATCTACTCGTTTTTGCTGCATGGGATACCTATACCGCTGAACGAATTAACTATATGTTTGATTTAACGAATGACATACGTGGGTTTAAAAATGAAGGTTGGGAAAATTACCGTCAAATGTTATTAAATTCTTATCCTCAAAAAGATGCCGAAGAAAATTATAATCATGCCGCTAAACAAGCCTATATCGCATTTTCTCAAGCCATTGCAGCCGCTGCTTTTGAAGGCGTAGATGCAACACCTTTAGAAGGATTTGATCCAGATGCCGTAGACGAGATTTTAGGCTTGCGTGAAAAGGGCCTGCGCAGTGCTGTATTATTACCCTTGGGATATAGAAAAGAAAATGAAGATTGGTTAGTAAATCTAGTAAAAGTTAGAAAACCTATGGAACATTTAGTAACTGTAATAGAATAAAATTAACTATGATGATACAAACAATTTTATTGAAAAATAGACCAGAAGGAAGGCCTACTCTTTCAGATTTTGAATTTATTTCAAAAGAAGCTGAATTAGGCATTAATGAAGGGGAACTTCTTTTAGAAACTACCTATGTTTCTGTAGATCCCTATTTAAGAGGTCGCATGAGCGATGCCAAATCATATATCCCTCCTTTTGCGCTTAATAAGCCTATACAATCGGGTGTGATTGCTAAAGTAATCGCATCTAAAAACGACCAATTTAAGCCAGGTGATTTTGTTTTAGGCATGTTAGATTGGAAAACCAAACAAGTTGTTTCTGACGAAGGCCTTTTAAAGGTAGATCCTTCAAAGGCTCCATTAAGCGCTTACTTAGGAGTTTTAGGAATGACTGGTTTAACAGCTTATTTGGGACTTACCCAAATTGGTAAACCTAAATCGGGGGAAACCTTAGTAGTTTCTGGAGCAGCTGGTGCTGTAGGTTCCGTTGTAGGACAAATAGGAAAAATACTAGGACTTAGGGTTATTGGAATTGCAGGTACAGATGACAAGGTAGATTTACTAAAATCCAAATTCGGGTTTGATGAAGGAATCAATTATAACACTAGCAAAGATATTCGTGCTGATTTAGCAAAAGCTGCGCCAAACGGCATTGACATTTATTTTGATAATGTTGGAGGTCCAATTTCAGATGCCGTGTTATTTAATATCAATCAGTTTGCACGGATTATAAATTGTGGAGCTATTTCTATTTACAACAATAAAGAACTTCCAAAGAGCTTAAGTGTACAGCCTTTTCTAGTACGTAACAGTGCTTTAATGCAAGGATTTATAGTATCTAATTATGCTGAAAAATTTCCAGAAGCCATGGCGCAATTGGCTGGTTGGTTAGCAGAAGATAAACTTAGCTATACAGAAACTGTTGTAAACGGTTTTGATATGATTCCAAAAGCTTTCATTGATTTATTTGAAGGTAAAAACACAGGAAAAATGATAGTTAAGGTATAATGTTAAATAAAAAAATATAAAATAAAATGAACAACTTTGAATTTAAAAACCCGACCAAAATTATTTTTGGGAAGGATAGTATAGAACAATTAGAAAAGGAAATTCCTCAGAATGCTAAAGTACTCTTGCTTTATGGAGGGGGAAGCATTAAGAAAAACGGGATTTACGACCAAGTAAAAATGGCTTTATCAAAAAGATCAGTCATCGAGTTTGGTGGTATTCCTGCAAACCCAGAATATGAGGTTTTAATGGAAGCTTTAGAAGTTATTAAAACCGAAAACATTAGCTACTTATTAGCAGTTGGTGGAGGTTCTGTAATTGATGGCACCAAATTTTTATCTGCTGCCGCACTTTATGAAGGTCCTACTCCATGGCATATTTTAACCGATAATGTAAGAACTGAGAAAGGTTTGCCATTTGGAACTGTCTTAACCTTACCGGCTACAGGTTCTGAAATGAATTCAGGAGCTGTAATTACTAGAAAAGAAACTCAAGAAAAACTTGCTATGGGTGGTCCTGGTTTATTTCCAGAATTCTCAATTTTAGATCCTCAAGTAATAACTTCCATCCCAGAACGTCAATTAGCAAATGGACTAACCGATGCGTTTACACACGTTTTAGAGCAATATATGACTTATCCTGTTGGCGGTTTATTACAAGATCGTTTTGCTGAAAGTATTTTACAAACCTTAATTGAGGTGGCACCAAAGGTATTAAAAGATCCTACCGATTATCAAGCAGCATCAAATTTTATGTGGAGTTGTACCATGGCCTTAAACGGATTGATTCAAAAAGGGGTTCCTGGAGATTGGGCTATTCATGCTATGGGACACGAGTTAACAGCTTTATTTGGAATTGATCACGCACGTACTTTAGCAGTTATTGCTCCAAGTCATTACAAATATAATTTTGAAGCTAAGAAGGAAAAATTAGCTCAATATGGTGAGCGAGTTTGGAATATAACTGAAGGAAGTACAGATGATAAAGCGTATGCTGCTATTGAAAAAACAGAGGCTTTTTTCCACGAGTTAGGTATTGATACTAAACTGTCTGATTACACAAAAGATTATGAAGGAACTGCTGAAATGATATCAAAACGATTTACTGATCGTGGTTGGTTAGGATTAGGTGAACATCAATCTTTATCTCCAGATAAGGTACAAGCTATTGTAAAAATGGCTTACTAAAATAAAAGTGAGATTATCTTTAATAAATGGCTATTTAATGTGAGTCATTTAACTACAAGTAAAAAGCCTGTAAACTCTAATGTTTACAGGCTTTTATTGTTTTTTACGTTGAGCTAAAATCTCATGACATCTATATTTTAGCGACCACTACCCTTCACGTCGCAGTACCTCCAATGGTGAACTTTTCAATACGGTTCTTATATTAGATAAACCAATTGCTAAGACCAATACAGTTATTCCAGGTACGAACACTAAAAACGGAATGCCTGAAGGCACAAAAGGCTCTTTAAATACCAAGAGTGCTAAACTGAAACTGCTTAACAAAGCCAATAAAATACCAACTAAGCTTCCAAGTAAACCAAGGAACAGATATTCAAATGCTGAAATTTGTAAAATTTGCGTATTCTTAGCACCGAGTGTTCTCAATAACACGCTTTCTTTTATGCGCTGGTATTTACTCGTGCGTACAGACCCTATTAAAACAATAATTCCTGTAATAATACTGAAGAAGGCCATAAAATTAATCACCCAAGACACCTTGTCTAAAATGTCTTCAACAATGGTGTACACCTGTCGTAAATCGATAATTGACACATTCGGAAACTTTGATACCAAATCCCGTTGTAATGCCGCGGAACTTGCCTCATCTTTTACTCTGGTCGAAATCACATTGAATTGTGGCGCTTGTTCTAATACTCCTTTTGGGAACACTATGGTGAAATTAGGTTGTAATTGACTCCAATCGACGGTTCTAATACTACCAACCGTAGTTTCCATTAAAACGCCTTGCACGTTAAATACCAATTCATCTCCTATGCCGATTTGAGCATCTTTTGCTAGATTGTCTGATATCGAAATAACAATGGGTTCATTAGGTTTTAATTGAGCTGTCCATGTGCCTTCCTCAATTTCTTCAGAATCAATAAGCGAATCACGATAGGTCGTTCTAAACTCGTGATTTAAAATCCATCGACGAATTTGATTGGTAGAATCTTGTCGTAATTCGTTCACCAAATTACCTTTAATTTTATGCATTCGCATGGTTACCAAAGGAATGTTGGAAACAATTGGTAAACCATTAGATCTAATTTGTTCTTCTACGGCTTCTCGTTGTTCCGATTGCACATCTAAAATAATGATATTGGCATTATCGGAACTTTGTTCAATCTCTGTTTTAGCTAAGAGAATATCTTTGGTAAAATACAAAGTGCTTATTAAAAATGTTCCTAAACCAATAGCAACCACCAGAACAACGGTTTGATTGTTTGGTCTAAATAAATTCAACAAACTCTGTCTAGCTGTAAAACTCCAGCTTTTTGGGAAAAACTTTCTAATTCCATTTATACTTAACAAAGCAATACCTGCTAAAACGGCAAAAGTGATTAATGTTGCTAGTACAAATCCGAAAGCGTAAAGGATGTCATTCAACAGCCAGAACGAAAACAAGACTAGAAATGCTAAAATAGCTGAGAACACTACTATTCGTACTTTTAAAGGCTCTTGAGTGGCTTGTTCATCAACTCGTAAGACTTCTAATGGCGATACATACCAGGTTCTAAGCAAAGGAAGTAAAGCAAATAGAACGGACATAAACAGTCCTAGGAACACCCCGATAATTATTGGTTGAGCCGAAATAGAAATTTCAACTGAAAACGGCAAAAAGTCCTTTAAAAAATATGGAAATAATTCTTGTACGCCTATGCCAATCAAAGCGCCAATTAAGCCTCCAACAATACCAATTCCTGCAATTTGGATCAGGAAAATTAAGAAACTTTGCATGCGTGAAGCCCCTAAACATTTTAAGACAGCAATGGCACTTAATTTTTCTTTAATATAAATATGAACCGAGCTTGCAATACCAATACAGCCTAGTAATAAAGCGATAAAAGCAGCTAGATTAAGAAACTTACCAACATTATCATATCTACGGCCCAAACGTCTACTCGTGCTTGTATGTGTATCTAAGTCCGCATTTTCAAGTTCTAATTCAGGTTGTAATTGCTTTTCTAATAATTCTAAATCTAAGCTTTCTTCCGTTTTATAGAAGTATTGATATTCTTTACGACTGCCAAACTGTAGCAATCCTGTTTCCTCAATAAGTTGGAGCGGTATCACAATTGGTGGTGCCACAGATGTTGAAATTGCCGTACTTCCAGGAATGGCTTTTAGGGCTCCTAATATTGGAATTGTAAGCTCTCCTACTTTTATAGAATCTCCAGGTTTTACATTAAATTGAAGCATTAAAGTAGCATCAACTAATGCTCCATTTAACCCTTGGTAAGTGCTTGCAGCTGAGGAAGGTTGTGTATCCATTTTTCCATAAAAAGGAAAGTCCCCTTCAAGACCTCGTACCTTCACCAATTTGGTGCCTCCATTTTTAGGAAAAGCAACCATGGACACAAAATTCACTTCTGAAGCATCCGGCACTAGCGAGTCAATTATAGCTTGTGCACGAGCTGTTGGTGCTTGCCTGGTATCAATAATAAAATCGGCACCCATTATGGCTTTAGATTGTAATTTGATATTGTCTTTAAGGTTGGCGCTAAATAGTTGTATAGATACCACTGCAGCGATACCTAAGATGATTGAGGCCATAAACAACAGCAATCGCACTCTACTTGCTTTGGCATCACGCCAAGCCATTTTAAATAACCAAGTTGTATTTCTATTCATAATGTGTAGTCAAGAATTACAGTACCTCAGTAGGTTCGTTGGTTAAAATTCGTCCGCCTTTTAAACGCAGGATTTGTTGAGTACGATTCGCTAGATCTAAATCGTGAGTTATAATCACTAATGTGGTACCAGCTTCTTTATTCAGTTCAAATAAAAGCTGAATGACCTTCTCCCCTGTTTCTTCATCTAAATTTCCTGTAGGTTCATCTGCAAACAGTATGGAAGGTGCATTTGCAAAGGCACGAGCTAATGCCACACGTTGTTGCTCACCTCCTGAAAGTTGTGATGGATAATGATGAAACCGATTCGCTAGTCCTACTTTTTCCAATAAAGCCATACTTGCTTTTACGGCGTCCTTAGCCCCTTGTAGTTCTAAAGGAACACTCACGTTTTCAAGAGCTGTAAGGGTTGGAAGTAACTGGAAGTTTTGAAATATAAATCCCACTTCCTTATTTCGTAATTGAGCGCGTTGGTCTTCATTTAATCCACTTAAATCTTCGCCACACAATTCTACACGGCCTGCATTGGGTTCATCTAGACCTGCACAGAGTCCTAATAAAGTCGTTTTACCAGATCCCGAAGGCCCTACAATAGAAAAAGTTTGTCCTTTTTCTACTTCGAAGTTAATATCTTTTAAAACTGTTAATTGTTTATTACCGCTAGTATATGTCTTTTCTAGCCCAGTAATCTTTAATATCTTTGGCATATAATTTAAATTTAAGAAGACCATTTATGTCGAAGGCTCAAAATAACCAAATACATTCAATTCTACCAATAACTATAGGCACTAAACTCATAAAGTTTTGTTATTTTATTTTAGCCGTTTTGATATTGTCTTGCGGAAATGATAAGACCGAGAAAAAGACAAATGTGGAAACTAAAAACCAAACTGAAGAAACAACTATAGCTATAGCCCAAACTAAAACAATTTTATGTTTTGGTGATAGTATTACAGCAGGTTATGGCTTGGATGATAATAAAGATGCCTACCCAGTGGTTTTACAAGAAAAAATTGATTCGTTACATTTAAATTATACGGTTATTAATTCTGGTTTAAGTGGAGAAACTACTGCAGGTGGAAAAGGGAGAATCGATTGGATTTTAAATCAAGATATCGACATATTTTTATTAGAACTTGGGGCGAACGATGGTTTACGAGGTGTACAACTTTCAGAAACCCGTTCTAACTTACAGTCTATCATAAACACCGTTAAAGAAAAAAGTCCAGAAACAACGATTATTCTTGCTGGTATGGAATTACCTCCTAATATGGGTAAAGAATATACAGATGAGTTCCGACAAATCTTTTCGGACTTAGCCAAAGAAAACAACTTAGAATTTATACCATTTATATTGAAAGATGTCGGTGGAATTGCGGCGCTCAATCAAAGCGATGGTATTCACCCTACAGCTGAAGGTCATAGAATCGTAGCTAATACGGTTTGGGAGGTTTTAAAACCATTGCTTAAATCCTAGTTCAGCTTTTTAAGGATTCTTTGTTTTAAAATTTTGGATCGTTCACTACATGTCTTTAGGCGAAAGACATAGTTACTTCAGGCTAAACTAACTGTTTTAAATAGTTTAGTAAAATTGGTTTTCAAAAGTTCCAACACTTCCAAATTGCTAAACGAATCATTATCTTTGCAAATTCAATAATTACATCCCCCATTAGGTGCAACAAATAAAAGCGTATTTAGAACAGATAGCCAGCATATCAGATGCTGATTGGTCTTATTTTACGTCCAAATTACATCGCCATGTAATTAAAAAGAAGGAGATTTTTTTGAAACTTCATGAAATTGAACATCATATCTCCTTTATAGAGTCAGGGGTAGTACGCGTATATATTCCCAAGGAAGATCCTGATAAAGAAATCACCTTTGGATTTAGTTTTAAAGATCAATTTATTAGTGCCTACGATTCCTTTTTAACACAATCACCTTCGGCTTATGAATTACAATCCTTAACAGAAACTACCTTAGTAAGTATTACCTATGAAGATTTGCAAGATGTTTATAAACACACACAAATTGGTAATTTAATAGGTAGACTTACAGCAGAACGGCTCTTTTTGATCAAATCTAGACGCGAGCAAAACTTATTGAATCTAACGGCAGAAGAGCGCTATATCAAATTATTTAAAGAACGTCCAGAACTATTAAAAGTAATTCCTCTGAAATACATCAGTTCATATATTGGTGTCACTCCGCAAGCCTTAAGTAGAATTAGAAAACGCTTATAAAGCAGGTTTTATAAGCATTTAATTGATTTGGGTTCATTGTTTGCCTCAAAGCATCAGGTTATCTTTGTAAAAAAAGATATGGCGGTTGTTATTTTTGTATTAGTGCTTTGGTATGGAGGTTTATTTTTTCAATCCTTCTTCTTACATCGCTATGCAGCGCATCAGGTTTTTACTATGTCAAAATCCATGGAGCGCTTGACGTTTATATTAACTTGGGTTTTTCAAGGAGCTAGTTATTTAAGTGCCTATGGTTATGGAATTATGCATCGCATGCACCATGCTTATACTGATACAGAACAAGATCCACACTCTCCAAAGTACGATGCCAATTTATTTGCCATGATGTGGAAAACTAAAACCATTTATCAAGATATTAATGAGGATCGTGTTCCTGTTGATCCACGGTTTAAAAAGAACGTTCCTCAGTGGAAGTCTTTTGATAATTTTGCTAGTTCGCGCTTCTCGAGATTTCTTTGGATTAGCTTATATACCCTGTTTTTTGTGTTTTTTGTTACCGCTTGGTGGCAATGGTTACTTTTACCTATCACCTTTCTAATGGCTCCAATTCATGGGGTTATTATTAACTGGTTTGGCCATATTTATGGCTATGTAAATTACCAAATGAAGAATACTAGTAAAAACTTATTCCGATTCGATTTTTTAATGATGGGAGAAGGCTATCATAACAACCATCATAAGTTTGCTAGTAGTCCTAATTTTGGGGTGAAATGGTACGAGATTGATATGACTTATGTAATTATGAGAATTCTAAACAGTTTTGGAGTCATCCAATTGAAGGCGCTTCCTGTTAAGAAATAAGACAGGTCTAAACTTATAGGTCCATTATAATAATTGTATTTTTGTGTCTTAAATATTGTCGGTAGACAGAATAATTTCACTAGAAGCAATTAAGACATGATTATCCCTAAACTACATTATATTTCCCAAGGAAATTCTCTAAAAGAGCAACTTGAAAACATTCAAAAGGCTTGTACTTCTGGTGCAGAATTAGTTCAGTTACGTTTTAAAAATGTTTCAGATAAAAAGCTTTTAAAATTAGCCAAAGAAGCTATAGATATTACCTCTCATTATCAAACGAGACTGATTATTAACGATAATTATAAAGTAGCTAAAGAAGTTAAAGCGGATGGGGTTCATTTAGGCCCATTAGACACCTGTCCCACAATAGCGAGAAAACATTTACACACTTGGCAGATTATTGGAGGAACAGCAAATACCTTAGTAGATTGTGAAACATTACTTACTAAAGACGTAGATTATATTAGTTTAGGTCCCTTTAGATTCACATCAACAAAAACTCATTTACCTACCCTTTTAGGCTTAAGTGGTTATACTACTATATTAGACGCCTTAAAAACTGAAACGCCTATTATTGCCGTAGGTGGTATTACCATTGAAGATGTAACAGACATATTGAACACAGGCATATCTGGAATTGCGGTATCTGATGCCATTACTCAAGATTTTAATCGTATTAAAACCTTTAATCAATTGTTACAAGCATCTTCCACAAAAGAGCAACGTCATACTTTTAAATAAATCAAATACTAGGTTTAGCTAAGAGAACCCGTTTGTTACTCCAAGCATTTTTCTTTTTTAACAAATCAAGGTTTCATTCAGGTGAATAGATTCTTCTTTAAAAGAATTTAAATTTTTATAAATCTCACTTTAGTAAAAAAAGTATCTTTGCCGCCCCGTAGAAATTTATGGTGATTCACTCTATAATTTCATTTATTTTTTATAATTTAAAGGTAAATATTTCAATATGAAACATTTAACACTCGTGTTTTTAACTTTTTTAGTCGCTACAGTGTCTTATTCTCAAATACAAGTTTCGGTTAGTACTGGATACGCCATTGGCAGTGCAGGAATGAAATTAGGAGAAACGGTCAATATTTCTGAAACGGAAAACTCTTATGGTAGTTATGGTGAAGGCTTAAGTATGCAATTAAGAGGGACCTATTTCTTAAATGAATCATTTGGATTAGATTTAGGATTTGGTTATCTGTATGGCACGGACCAAACCATATCTAAAGTAAACCTACCTAACAGAGAGGTAGACGCGATTGCAAGAGCTCGCGCTTATGGCTCATCTGTTTCTGTTGTTTATAGATTTACCAATAATATTTACGGTCGTTTTGGAGCTTTACTAAAATTAGGCGGTAAAACTGAAGCGGTCGTGTATCAAAAATCGGTTTTTTCGCAACAAGAAGCTGATGCTTTTGGCCTTCCTTTAGGATCGTATTCTGAAACAAATTACAAAGAAGATTTTCACGGACAGTTTCCTTTAGGTTTTACGGGAGCTCTTGGTTACAAGTACGACATAAACACCAAACTTAGTCTTTTTGTTGAAGCAGAATATTATGGAATTAGTTTAAAACGTAAAGATTCTGAACTTTCTGAATTTAACACGGATATAGTTTTACCAGATGGAACTGTAGCTGTGCAAGGCTTTTATACTTTAGATAACCTGCCTGAGGGTTATGTTAAAAAAACCACCTACGTTGATCATTTAGATAATGACAACACCGATCCTTCTAAAAAACTGTCGCAAAAAGTTCCCTATTCCTCCTTTGGAATTAATTTCGGTATTACTTACAAGTTAAAACGCACGAGTAAAAAACAATAGTTTTATAAATTACCAACAACTATTTTTCCCTCGCGGTCTTAGTCTTTATGTTATTTTGGTACTATGTTCTGATTCACTCTAAAAAAGTTTTCTGGATCGTAGGTTGTTTTAATTTTAACTAATCTATCATAATTGTGTTTGTAGCTGGCTTTTATTCGATCCTGACCTTCCTCCATCATAAAGTTTGAATAAGCACCACCCAAAGCATACGGATGTAAAGCTTCATAATATGATTTGCACCAATTGGTGATTTTAGTTGCATTTTCAGGATCAGGATCTACTCCAATATACACAGCTGCATATTTGGCATCCCTATAAGCCCAAGGTGTGTCTGTAGAACCTACTTTACTAGCAGCTCCATTTATAGGGTACAAATGCATTTGTGACAGTGGTGTTGGTATGGACGACCCAAATTTTAAATGGATAGCACTTATCTTGGGGGTTATTTCGTTAAAAAAATCTCCTCTCCAATACCATTGCAAACCTTTTGGAAACAAGCCGTCGAACATGGTTTGAATAGCTGGATATGGCATTTCTCCTACATGAGCAAATACAGGTTGAAGGTCTAAAACGGGTTTAAATAATTTCTCAAATTTATCAGGATTTCCCAAATAACACCAAACAATTCCACAGAATTTTTTATGATGCAGTTGTTCTGGAAATGGTGGACCAGGAATAATCATGGTAGAGATGAAGCCATTTAAATCTTCCGGAGCATTTTGAATAAAGCTATCATACCAAGCCATTATTTCTTCTGTCTTTTCAATTGGCCATAAGGTTGGGCCGCCAATTAACATTTTAACCGGATGGGCTTGAAATTTAAAGGAAGTAATGACCCCATAGTTTCCTCCTCCTCCGCGAATTGCCCAAAACAAATCGGTGTTATTTTTAGCATTTACGGTAAGAAAACTTCCATCTGCTAAAACCATTTCTGCTTCTAATAAATTATCGATAGTTAGTCCATATTTTCGCGTTAAATATCCTATTCCACCTCCAAGCGTTAAGCCTCCTACTCCAGTTGTTGATATCATTCCAGATGGAATGGCTAAACCGAATTTATGGGTTTCTAAGTCCACTTCCTTCCAAATATTTCCACCTCCAACTTTTACCGTATTATTTGAAGTATCTACATTTACATGCTTAATTCGAGACAAGTCGATGACTAAACCATCGTTACACAAACCTAAACCTGCACCATTGTGTCCTCCACCTCTAATAGCAACCAATAAATTATTAGCTCTTCCAAAATTAACAGAGGCTATCACATCTTGTGTATTTTCACACATAGCAAATACTCCTGGGTGTTTATCGATCATTCCGTTAAACACTTGGCGTGTTTCATTGTATTTTTTATTTGAAGGTAAGATTAGGTCTCCCTTTAGTTGTGATGCAAAGGCTTCTATTTTTTTTGGATCAAGGTTTTTTACAGTATTTTTCATGATAACAGGTTTTAAGAATTATGTACTCAATTTATTTTGAAATAATCATTCCTTTTAAAGACCATAAAATTTCTAATACGTCCTTTTTGGAATCGGGTGTAATGCCATTTTTATCTAATGCCAGGAAGATATCGTCCATAACATGCATGTATTCGGCGGGACTTATATTCATTCCGGTATGGGTAGTTAACATATCTCTACCCGAATACTTAGTGGGTCCACCACTACCCATACTAAAAAAGTCTACCGTATGTTTTTTTATCATTGCCAAACGTTCTGGTTGGTCTTTAAATGGTAGGAATCGGGCATTTACTGCGGGGTTTTCCATATGTGCAGCTACGGTATCATCTACAATAGATGATATGCCTGCCTCTCCTCCTAGACGTTCAAAAAGTGTCGTTTTCATAATTATATTTTTTAGAAATTAATGAGTTGTCAAAGGAGAATGATGTTTGTGAACTTTTTTTCCAACAACTATTAGTGATATCCCCTTTAAATTTTTGATTTATATAATTAATTGGTTTTAATCAAAAGTAGCATAGAATTGCTTTTTAGGCTTCTACGTTTAGACCAAATAAATACACTTTTAGACCAAGAAATAAGCTGTTGCTACTATAAAGGAATAGAATAGGTTAAGAATGTTTAATAAAAATTAGAGGGTAGAATTCCGTATTTTTTTTGAAAACATTTAGAGAAGTATGCTGGGCTGCTAAAACCTGTTTGGTAAGCTATTTCGGAAATATTTCCACTTTGTTTTTCTAATAGTTCTAAAGCTTTATTCAAGCGATAATCCCTTAAGAAAATGTTTGGAGATTTTCCCACCAAGTGCATCATGGTTCTGTATAATTTCGATTTACTATAACCAAGGTTTTCTTCGAAGTTATTTACGTTTGTTGTCATATAGGACCATATATTTTCGGTATAAGCCATTAAATGGTTTATAAACTCCATGTCGGTATTATTTAAAACACGAATGAGCTTGTTTTCAGATACGGGTTTGTTTTGATTTTCACCTTCATAGAGATCTTTAACGGCCTTAGTTATAGTAAAATCGCCTTTAATTATATTACATAAATAATTAGAAGTTTTTATGGTATCCTCGAAAAGGCCTTCTTTTTCCGTTACAGGAATCCCTGCACTTATTCCTATTTTAAACTTTACATGAGGAGAAGTAACACTAGAATGGTATTCTTTAATTTTTATTCCACAGTGAATGGCGTCTGTAACTGAAGCATAGGACACTAAAAACGAATTGTTAGTATGCTGTACCAAACGTCCATTAAAATTTATAATTAAGGAGTTTATTAATTTTATATTGTTCCTATTGGCTGTTTTGAAAGTGTTTTTATGAAGGGTTTTTAGGGAATTATTTAATATTTTAATGACCATTATTGTTCTAAAAGCTGGGTCATTAATAATATTTAGATGTGTATTTTGTGATTTTTCTGGATCTTCAATACGTCCTAAAAAGGATTCTACAATGGTATCATTGACTTCAATAATACGCTGTGGAACAGCTCCATGAGAATTTTTGTGTAAATTTAAAACCGACTCCTTATTAGGTGCTTCAATTAAGCAAAACGCAGTTTTTCTTTTTTCATCACACCAATAAGTTAGGCCGCGACAATTATATTTGTGCTCTATACCTAGATCTGCTTGATGCATTTCTGCAACATGTTTGGCTGAAACCCCATCAGGAAGGTCGTGCAAATCTAAATATAATGGCATCTATTTGATTTTGAGTGTAATATACGGTTTTTTTAGCCGTTTATTACTGAAACATCTAGTTCATTTTAGGTTTTCGTCTGTATCAGATATGTTTATGGACCTCCCAATTAAACTGTTGATAACCAATTATGTTTAGTAAAATTTTTCTTTAAATGTCTTCTGAAGAAATGATTTGAATTCCTAAATATTCCATTTTCTTTTTTAGTTCTTTAAATTCATTATTATCTAAAGGTTGTGAAGCATCTTCAATAAAAAAGCAGGCAAAACCCTCTTTAAAGGCATCGTGAATTGAAAAATAAACGCAAATATCGGCAGCAAGACCACAAAGAAAAATTTGGGTAGCTCCTTTTTCTTTTAAATAACCAGCCAATCCGGTAGATTTTATATGTCCATTGTCGTAAAACGCACTATAACTATCTATTTGCTTATCTGTTCCTTTTCTAAAAATGGCTTCCCATTTTTCGGTTTTTAAATCAGGATGAAACTCGGCTCCTTTTGTTCCTTGAACACAATGATCTGGCCATAAGGTTTGTGGTTTCCCATGAAGTTCAATTTCATCAAAAACCTTTTTACCTTCGTGATTTGAAGCAAAACTAACATGGTCTTTTGGATGCCAATCCTGACTAGCAACCACCAAATCGAATTTATGTTGAATTTTATTAATGATGGGTACTATTTTATCTCCATTAGGAACCGGTAAGGAACCATTAGGCATAAAATCGTTCTGAACATCAATTATAATAAGAGTTTTCATGGATGTTTATTATTTTCTGTATTTATATTAAAGTGTTCTTATCCTTTACAAATTATCATTTAAAGAACTTTACATCTACAAGAATTTGTGAGCCTGAACTAATTTGTCTCGTTCTTCTTTTAGTTTCGTGCTAAGCCCAATTTTGTATATATGAGGATTTTGAAAACGTTTATATTCTTCAGGAAGTTTCTTTAAACGGGATTGAGAATATTCAGCAATTTCGGTTACGGTACGTGTTGGTTTTATCCTTTTTCCATTCACCATAACTTTTTCAAGTTGAGGTTCTTGTGTAAACGTACTGAGGCGTAATTTTTTAATCGGATCGTAGGCATGTTCCATTTCAGTGACGTTTTCTTCTGTAAAAAGTGCTACAGCGTCTGCGCCATAAAACATTCCATTTTCATCAAACATTCTATAAACTTGTTTTTTGGAAGGAAGTGACACCTTAATAATGTTCTCGGAAAGTTTGATTCTAGGTTCGCCATTATATTCTGACAACTTATATACACCTCCTAAGGAGGCATCAGGTTTTCCTGTAACAAGGTTTGTTCCCACCCCATAAATATCAATTGGAGCACCTTGTTCTTTCAAACTTTTTATCACGTATTCATCCAATTGGTTGGAGACCACAATCTTTACATAGTCCAAATTAGCTTCATCTAATATTTTTCTAGTTCTTTTTGCCAAATAGGCTAAATCACCACTATCCAATCTAACCCCTAATAACTGCTCACCTCTTTCTTCCATTTCCTTGGCAACAATTATCGCATTTGGCAATCCACTTTTTAGTGTATTGTATGTGTCTACTAAAAGCACACAATTTTTAGGACGTATTTTAGCAAAATCGCGAAAAGCTTGTAATTCATCCTCATAACTTTGTATAAATGAGTGGGCCATGGTTCCTGAAGCTGGGATGTTATAGTCTTCGGCTGCTTTTACGTTACTTGTACTATCAAAACCACCTATAGCTGCAGCTCTTGATGCGTAATATCCACCAGTTGCATGCGCACGACGTAGTCCCATATCCAATAAAACTTCGTTTTTCGCACTGTGACGCATTCGGCTTGCTTTGGTAGCGATAAGCGTTTGAAAATTAAGAAGATTAAGTAAAAGTGTTTCAATTATTTGGGCTTCAATAATATTGGCTTCAACTTGTAAAATTGGTCGGTTTGGAAAAACAACATCACCTTCTTTACTTGAGTAAATGGTTCCTTGAAATTTAAAATCTTTTAAATAATCTAAGAATTCTTTTTCGAATCCGTGTTGTTCCAAATAGGTGATATCGGAATCAGAGAATTTTAGAGTTTCAAGAATGTTTAAAACGTCCTCTAATCCGGCAAAAATGGCATATCCCCCATTAAAAGGATTGCTTCTATAATAATAATCAAAGACCGCTTGTCCGTTTGGCTTAGTATTAAAATAGACTTGAGCCATAGTAAGTTGATACAGGTCTGTATAAGCTGCTGTGATTTGCATGTGATTTATTTTTTTAACGCCTCAAGATATCCAAAAATTAAATAATCTCTTAGTAAGTTTACTAAAAAATAAAGGGAGAAAGTAGTTTTATACTTTCTCCCTTTGCTTAAAGAGGAATACTTTCTATATAATTTTATAGGCAGTATTGTTTCTGTTATGGTTATAGTTTAAAAAAGGAACTATACTTCTTCCATCACTCTTTTTGTTTTTCTATAAGTGTAATTAGGATAGATGTTACGTTTTGCAAAACGGTTTAGCTTATCACTATTAATCATTTTAATATAGACTTGTTTAGTAACTCCAAAGTATTCGTAGGTAGAGCCATCTTGAAAGGTAATTTCCAACAACAATCCTTTATGAGAAAAATCTGCGATACCAGAATTGGTAATCGTTTCCGTATAGTCTTCTAAATTAGCAGCAATTGTTTCTGGCGCAATACTTACTAAAAAGTGGTAACCATCAATAATTTTTCGGCTGTTTATCTCTGCTTCTTCTTGCAAAGCATCGCCATTTTGAAATTTATCAGGATGCCATTCCTTTACTAAATCACGGTAACTCTTTTTCAAAGTCTTTAATTCGACTTCATTTTCCACTCCAAAGAGTTTTTTATATTCGTTTATGCGCTTCATATCAATTTTTTATTCAAGGGCGCAAAAGTACGTGTTATTTTAAGATGAATTACTATGCTAGCCTATAAATAATTTAACAACTATAAAATGGTTACACGAACCTTTTTCTTTTTTAATCGACTGTTATTCAATTTATCTACTAAAGACTCAGCAATACTAAGCGGAACCGCCACAAAAGCACAATCCTGTTTTAGCTCAATGGTTCCTAATTGGTCCTTTGTTAAACCTCCCTCTTTAAAAAACAATCCTGCAATATCCCCTTTAGAAATTTTATCTTTTCTTCCTCCTGAAATAAATAAGGTTTCCCAGAACTGTGGTTTTAAAGGAGCTTTCTTTGTTATATTCTCTATTTTGGTTTTACCAATAAATTCAGGAAGGTGTTCGTCCTCCGCTTTTATAATATAAGCGGTGCCTTTTGCATTTACTCTTGCTGTTCTGCCATTTCTATGTGTAAACTCTTCTAAAGCGTAAGGGAGCTCGTAATGGATAATGAAATTCATTTCAGGAATATCTATTCCTCTTGAAGCTAAATCTGTTGCAATTAATATCTGACTTGTTCCATTTCTAAATTTAATTAGTGAGCGCTCTCTGTCCTTTTGCTCCATACCCCCAGAAAAACAGGTGTGGCTGATTTTGTTTCTATCTAGAAATCTACTAACTAAATCGATATTGTCTCTTAAATTACAGAACACAATTCCTTGTTGGTTTCCCAGATGTAAAAGTAAATTTAATAAGGTTGGTAATTTATTACTTGTAGGAGAAACAACTGTTTTAATAGTTAATTTAGACTCCCTTTTCTCATTCAAATAGTTAATAACTGTAGGCTTATCTAATCTTACAAAACCTGGAATTTTAACACCTTGAGTTGCAGAGGTTAAGACGCGTTTATTTAAAGCAGGCAATTGATTGATAATGCGTTTCATTTCTTGTTCAAATCCTACTTCCAATGACTTGTCAAATTCATCTAAAATCAAGGTTTTTATACTCGTCAATGAAAATCTTTCGTTTTCAAAATGATCGGCAATTCGTCCTGGAGTTCCAATTAAAATAGCTGGTACATGTTTGATTTCAATTTTGTCCTTAGACATGGATCTACCTCCATAAACCGCATTTACTTTAAAGCCGGACCCCATATCTCTAGCTACTTGTTCAATTTGAATAGCTAATTCTCTTGATGGTACTAAAATAAGGGCTTGTACCTCTTCACAGTCTGCTTTAAGTAAATTTATAAGGGGTAATAAAAACGCCAAAGTTTTTCCAGAGCCTGTTGGAGAAAGTAACACCGTATTTGTTGTTGTTTCAATAACTGAGATGGCCTCCTCTTGCATGGGGTTTAGCTCTTGGATATTTAATTTTTCTAAAATATCCTGCTGATCTTTAATGTTGTTTGCCATAAAAATTATTTCTTTTGTGCCTTGTCAGCCTTTGGATTACCCATGTTTGTTTGTGATAAGTAATCAGCCAATACTTTTTCAATTAACTCTTCTTTTGTTAAATGATGAAAAATGGTTGTTATCTTATTTTTATATGATTCTGAAATATGGCGATTTGGTTTGGTTTTGAATATTTTTTTAGCCCAAAGCAAGCCATTGTTCTCTTCGATACTGAGGGCATCTGCTTTTTTAAACTTCTTAAAAGTAATCCCTAATTCTTGTTCAAAATCAGCTATGTCGTCTACCTCTTCTTGTTGTAAAATAGTTAGTGAAAGGCCTTTAGCACCTGCTCTAGCTGTACGCCCACTTCTGTGTACATAGGCGTCGTAAGTGTCTGGTAAATGATAATTTACTACGTATGAAATTTCCTTAACATCAATTCCACGAGCAGCTAAATCTGTAGCCACAAGTATATCAATATGTCCCTCTCGGAATTGTCCCATGATACGATCGCGTATCCCTTGGGTTAAACTTCCGTGAAGTGCACCGGATGAAAATTTATTGATAGCTAGGTTTTTTGCTAGCTTATTAACAGCGGCTTTAGTTTTACAAAAAATAATTCCTCTTTCTCCTTCCTTAGAATTTAAAAAGTGAAGTAAAACATCTAACTTTTCTATAGGTTCCACAACCACGTATTGGTGATCAATTCCTTGGTGTCCAACCGTTGACATATCGGCTTCAATTTGAACGACATGTTTTGACATATAGTTTTGCACCAATTGCTTTACTGCTCCTGGCATGGTAGCAGTAAAAAGTAAAGTTCTTCTAGATTTTGGAACTTCTTTTATAATACTATCTAAACCTTCTTTTAAAGCGCTCACCATTTCATCTGCTTCATCAAGAATAAGGTATGAGATATTTTTGATGTTTATAGCGTTACGTTCAACTAAATCAGCCAAACGTCCTGGAGTAGCTACAACTATGTGTGTTGCCGATTTTAAGCGTTCTATTTGTGGTTTAATTGGAATACCACCACAAGTTGCTGCAATTGAAATTTCCTGGTTATTAGCTGCAAAAGCTACTAAGTTGTGGAAAATTTGTTGTCCTAACTCCCGTGTTGGTGCTAGAATAACTGCTTGAATATCTGAAGATTTTACATCTATTAACTGCAATAATGGTAAACCAAATGCGGCTGTTTTACCAGTTCCCGTTTTTGCTAAGGCAACCACATCCTCTTTTTGGTTGAGTAATACTGGGATTGCTTTTTGCTGAATGTCTGTTGGTACAGAAATTTGCAAAGCAGTTAAACTTTGTTGTAAGTTTTCGTTAATCCCTAAGTCTGAAAATGTTTTTGACATCTAATAATTTTCAATGAAGATAATTACAGTTTAAAAATAAGCACTTCTGTATCAATGAGTTATTCAGAATTTACCGTCTGTAATATATTTGTTAAGTTAAAATAAAAAGCTATCAAAGAATGATAGCTTTCAATACGTGTTTATTATAATAATGGATTAAGCCAATTTAACATTTACGGCATTAAGTCCTTTTTTTCCTTGCTCAATCTCGAATATAACTTTGTCATTCTCACGGATTTTATCGATAAGATCGTTTTTATGTACAAAAACTTCTACATCAGAATCTGCTTGGATTATAAAACCAAACCCCTTGGCATTATTGAAAAACTTCACAGTGCCTTCTTTCGTTTGGCTTTCTTTCTTTTTACCAATTAATTTGTTAAATATTTTTTTAATCATTTTTGTTCATTTTATGTTTAATAAATAAAGGTCTAATATACTACGTCCATGTTAAAATTATAGAAGAAAGCGATGGATTGTTTAAAATTTTTGGAATATTAAAAAAGAAGGCAATCTGAATATATTAAAGGGCAAATATATGAAATTATTATTTAAATTATATAAAAACATGATGAGTCCTAGAGAGAATGGATTGATTCCCTGTTCTTTTTAAAAATTTAGAACCTTATGTGAGTTGTTTTTTGAGCTATAAAGTTGTAGTTTATTTAAATTGATTTAATTAGATATTTCCAATGTAGTGTGAGTTTTCTATGGAATTACATGGCTCTAGGGTTTGCTTTAATTTTCACTTTTCTACTTTTTAAAACAATCATACTGCAAAACCCAAATTTCTCGGTTATGGTTCCTAAGCACTTATAAATACCCAATCCGTTAATCGGGTAATTGTAAACTGTTTCGGCAAAATGAACTGCATCGAAATAGACTCCGTGTTTATCTACAAAAGTGCTTAAGCGCATCCGTTTTCCTTGCGAAGTGATATTGTATCGTGTGGTTACTAAATTCCCATAAATAATAACTTCTTTATTTACGTATTGATGCATGTTTTTTGCACAAATATCTTGCTCCATAGTTTCATCTATTAACTCAAAATAACCACCTAAAGGAAAACCTAGTAATTCCAATTCATCATAGGCATTTTCAATAGCATTTTCAGGGAGTTCTGGAAGCTCAAAATTTCTATGTTTGGTTTGAAATAGTTTCGGCTGTTTATTAAGTGTTTTACTAGCTTGAAGTTTAAAAATAGCTTGCCATAAAAGTTCGGTTTTCGATTTGTTTGTAAACTGAAAACAACCTATTCTTATTAAAATAGATAATTGTTCGATACTTATTTGCACACGATTTATAAAATCTTCTAAAGAAAGGAATTTGCCATGTATCTGTCGTTCGTTTAAAATTCTCTGAACCACCCAGGTTTCTAGATTCTTTAAATACCCCAAACCTAAATAAATAACCTTGCCTTTAACCCTATTTGGATGATCGCTATTGTTGATACAAGGAAGTTTAATTTCTGCTCCCTGCATTTTGGCTTCGTGTAAATAATGTTCTGCACTATAAAATCCACCGCCATTATTAAGTACTGCCACCATAAATTCTATAGGATAATAGCATTTCAAAAACAAACTCTGATAGCTTTCCACAGCATAAGATGCTGAGTGCCCTTTAGCAAAGGCATAACCAGCAAAACTTTTAATTTGATTCCAAACCTCGAAAATCAAGCTGTCTTCATATCCTTTCTTTCTACAATTAGAAATAAATTTTTGTTCTACGGCCAAGAACTCTTCTTTGGAGCGATACTTCCCACTCATTCCTCTTCTTAAAACATCTGCTTCACCCAGACTTAAATCGGCAAACTGATTGGCTACTTTTAACACATCTTCTTGATAAACCATTACGCCATAAGTTTCTGGCATAATTTCCATAAGAATGGGATGTGCTTTTTTTCTTTGTTCTGGAAATCGGTGACGTTTTATAAACTCATCTTTCATTCCTGAGCCCGAAACTCCTGGCCGAACAATAGAACTTGCTGCTACCAAACCTAAATAATCTTGGGTTTGTAGTTTTATCATCAATCCTCGCATGGCTGGAGATTCTACATAATAAGCACCTATAGCTCCTCCTGTTCTAAGAAGTTTATTGATGTTTTTGTCGTTTTTAAATCGCTCTACATCATGGATGTCTATAATTGGTTCTTCTGGTCGGTTTTCAGCTATAATTTCTAGAGCATCTTTAATTTTAGCTAATCCTCTTTGTCCTAAAATATCGAATTTAAAAATCCCAACCTCTTCTGCTATCATCATGTCAAATTGTACGGTTGGAAAACCTTTTGGAGGTAAAAAAGTAGCAGAATAGTTGTGTATGGGTTTTTCTAAAATTAAAATACCAGCCGAATGCACACTTAAATAATTCGGAAAACCTTCAATTAATTCCCCGTATTTTAAAACAAGCTTCCCAATGTCGTCTAAAGAGTTGTTGGTTGATTTTCCTTTACTTAGCTTATCAATTTCCTCTTTTGGCAAACCAAAAACTTTTCCTAATTCTCGAACAACGGCCTTAAATTTAAAGGTGTTGTAAGTAGCCAAAAGCGCTGTGTTTTTGAATCGGTTGAAAATATAATTGGTAACGTCTTCCCTATCCTTCCAAGAGAAATCGATGTCAAAATCAGGAGGAGAAGCTCTAAAAGGGTTTATAAATCTTTCAAAATACAAATCCAATTCAATCGGGTCCACGTCTGTAATGCCAATAATATAAGCCACAATACTGTTGGCTCCACTGCCACGTCCCACATGAAAATAGCCTTGATGTTTGGCATAAGAAATAATGTCGTGGTTTATTAAAAAGAAACTTACAAAATCTAGAGACTTTATGACTTCCAATTCTTTGTTTAATCGGTCATAAACCTTTTTATCTGGATTTTTATATCGTTTAGGCAAACCCTGAAAGCACAATTTTTTGAGGTATTCAAAATCGGTTTCCAAACTACTTTTGTAAATTTTTAGGTTTTGGGAACTTCTTTCTGCGCCAAATCCGAAATGAATTTGGCATTGATTTATGAGGTATTTTGTGTTTTCAATAATATGTGGAAAACTAGAGAATGCATGTAAGAGGTCTTCTTTGGAAAGCATTTTTTCAGTAGGAAGACATTCTTCTGTGGTTGGAAGCTTGCTCAACAAACAGTTGTTGTCAATAGCTCTAAGCAGCCTATGCGCATTAAAATCTTTTTTATTTCTAATGGTAACTGGTTGTTGTATAACTAATTTGTCTGTAAGGTTTTTCAGTTTTGAAAAGGGAAGTTTTCTGAGCTCCTCTACCGAAACACCAATAAATTCATTGCTTCTAAACGAAGTAATTTCGTATTCTAATACGTTTTCAAAAGAATAAATTACAAAAGCATTCTGAAATTCTGGGGCTTTGTTTGCAATGTATTGTTTGTTTTCTAAATGTTGAGAAAGAAAGTAATTTAGCTCATGAAATCCGGTGTTGTTTTTAGCTATTCCTACAAATTGCTGTTTTGCTCCATTTCTAAAATCGATTCCTACTAGAGGTTTGATATTATATTTTTCAGCTTGTTTAATAAAATTTAGACAAGCAGAAGTGTTATTGATATCTGTTAAGGCCAGACACGATATGTTGTTGCTTTTGGCCAGTTCCAATAATTCATTTTCAGAAAATGTGCCATAGCGAAGGGAGTAATATGAATGACAGTTTAAATACATTATTGTTTTCTATGTGCTAATAAAATTGGAGGTTCGCCATTAAAAGGATTTTGAAATCTACCGATGGTTTTTGCCCCTATAGAGGAAGCTCTCATAATGCTAGAATCGCCGTATCTACCTCGAATACCATCCATAGCCTTGTATAAGCCCAACATTTTTTCGGTATCATCAAAAAGATTTATCTGATAATTTCCACTAACAATATCGCTTATTTTCACCCCCACCAATCTTACCAATAACCTTCTGTTATAAAGCTTTTCAAACAGTTCCAATACAGTTGGAATAATAATATGGTCGGCACTTGAATAGGCTATCTTCACTTGTTTGTTATATGTATTAAAGTCTGAATATCTAATTTTCACACTTATAGTACTTGCCAATTTATCTGCTCTTCTTAATTGAAAGGCTAAGTTTTCTGCCATAGCAAAAATGATGGTTCTTAAGTAAGCAACATCAATAGTGTCTTTATTAAAGGTTCTTTCTGTAGAAATAGATTTTCTTTCATGATAGGGAATCAAGGGAGGATTATCAAGTCCGTTAGCCCTTTTCCAGATGGTTACCCCTTGAAGTCCTAAAGCGCTTCGCATCATTTCTACAGGCATTTGCTGAACCATGCTTACTCTATCCACACCTAAGTTTCTTAGTATTTGATATGTTTTCTCTCCAACAGAAGGTATTTTTCGAATTGACAAAGGAGCTAAAAACGACTTTTCAAAACCAGAATCTATTTTTAATTGGTTATTTGGTTTTGCTTCACCCGTAGCCACTTTAGAAACTATTTTATTTGTAGACAGGCCAAAAGAAATTGGAAGTCCTGTATCTTTAATAATGGTTTGTCTTAGTTCTGAAGCATATTTATAAGTGCCATAAAACTTATCCATACCTGTTAGGTCGGCATAAAATTCATCTACACTGGCTTTTTCAAAAACGGGTACTTTCTCTTTAATGATTTCCGTTACCATTTGAGAATATTTAGTATAAATACCTGCATTTCCTTTAATAACTACAGCTTCAGGGCAGAGCCGTCTAGCAACTTTCATAGGCATGCCTGAGTGCACGCCAAAAGCACGGGTTTCGTAGCTACAAGCAGCTACAACGCCTCTATCTCCTACACCTCCAACCATAAGAGGTTTGTGTTTTAACCGACTATCTATGAGTCTTTCACAAGAAACAAAGAAAGTGTCTAAATCTAGATGTAAAATATTCTTTTGCATTTGACAAAATTAGCTTAAATTTGTAGTTCAATTGACTCAAAAAATAAGTTTTATGTCGTTTATTCAAAATAATATCCAATTTATTCGAAATCAGAAAGGTTTATCGCAAGCACAATTTGCGGAGGCATTGGATTGGTCTAAATCGCAAGTTGGAGCTTATGAAGAAGGGCGCTCCTTCCCTTCTATAGAAAAGCTCGTTCAATTATCGGATTATGTAAAAATTCCAATCGACATCTTAGTTCGAAACGATTTAAGAAAGTCAGGAACCACTTCATTTATTGAAATAGGTAATCAGCGCGTATTATTTCCTATTTTGGTAGACCCTGACAACGAGAATCTGATAGAAGTTGTTCCTGTCAAGGCTAGTGCAGGTTACTTATCTGGTTACGATGATCCTGAATATATTGAGCAATTGCAAAAAATAAAACTTCCATTTTTACCTGTGGGAAAACATCGTGCATTTCCTATAAAGGGAGATTCCATGCTTCCTATGAAAGATGGTTCTTTTGTAATAGGGAGATTTGTAGAAGATAGAAAAGACATAAAAACAGGTAAAACCTATGTTTTATTAACCTTGAATGATGGAATGGTATATAAGCGAGTGATGAACAACATTGAGTTTAATAATTCTCTTTTGTTGATGTCTGATAATAAAATGTATCATGATTACAGCGTGCCTATAGATGAAGTTTTAGAGTTATGGGAATTTACTTGCAGCATTAACACTCAGGAATACAGCGAAGAAGAATTAAAAATAAGTAGTATTATAAGCATGTTCAACGAATTGGGTATTGAACTTAAAGCTTTAGAAAAAGCAATTAAGTAAATCTTATTACAAGCTTAAAGGTGTCAATTTGACATTTAAACTTTATAAAAATTGCCAAAATGACAGTCGAACAGCACGAAAATCAGTTCAATAAACAAAAAACTCCATTTGGTACTTTGTTTGCTCATTTAAGTACGAAGCTTCAAACTTCAAAATTTTGATTTATTGTTTAACTTAAAATTTTTATTATTATGAGCACTTTAGTTAATGTTCCTAAAAATGGGGGTTTATCAAGCACTAACTCAAACGTTAACCTTCCTACTTGGACGAATTGGATAGAAGATGTTTTTAACAAGGATCTTCCAAATGTATTTACTTCAAATTTTGATCATGTTATTTCTTCACCTAAGATAAATATTAAAGAAACATCAGAATCATTTATTTTAGAAATGGCTATTCCAGGAATTAAGAAATCCGATTTAAATATCGACCTTGATAATGATGTTCTTTCTATTTCAACTGAAATGAAAGAAGAAACAGAACATAAAGAAGATAATTTTACACGAAGAGAATTTGGCTACTCAAGTTTTAAGAGAACTTTTACACTACCTGAAACGGTAGATGAAGCAAAGATTGAGGCAAAGCATGAAGATGGCGTATTAAGTATTTTATTGCCAAAAAAAGAAGGAGCCAAGAAAAAACCAGCAAGAAGTATTGAAATATCTTAATTATAAAAATTAAGTCTGAGCACAGCTATTGATAGCCCTTTATTAAACTTAAAATAAATAAAAAAGGCCCCTTATCGGGTCTTTTTTATTTTTATTCCAAAATAATATTATAATTAGCTACGTACATATCACCTTTTTTTAAGGTAGTAAGTATGTTGTTGATTTCTTTTTTCTTTAGTTTTTTTCGACATGCTTTGGTTAAAAACGGATCGTCTTCAAAAATTAAAGAGTTTAAGGTGTATTCTGGTTTTCCAGCTTCCTTAACTATAGGGTGAATTCGCCTTAATTCCTTGGAATGCCTATAAGATCCAGGAATAAAAGTATAGAAGGTATAAGCTCCATCAGCGTTGGTTTTAACCCATCCTCTGTGGTAAACATAGCGTTTATCGTTTTCAAATTTCAAATCATATTCCCCATCCTCGTTGGGTTGGTTTATAAATAGAATTACATCTTTTGCAGGTGTGAGTCCATCGTTTAAATAAACTGTTCCTGTGATTTTCAACTTATTTTCCATGGTTTCAAAATCGGGAATAGTATCTGTATTACTCAAATGTTTTTCATAATAATCATAAATAGGACTTCTAGACCTATAATCAAAAGGAACTTCCTCTAAAACACTGGCCGAATCTTGAGCTTTTAATGTAGGTGAAAAATATAAAAAAGGGACCATTGATAAAGTGATAAAGAGATTTTTCATAAGTTAAAAGACATTTAATATTCTTAAAACTATAGTATTAGATCTATCACTCAAAAAAAATCTTATGAACTATAAAATTACCCGATGAAATGAAAAAATATTACAAAACTATCGACGTAATACACATATAACCTGATAGTTACCTGTTTTAACACAATTAAAAGGCTTACAGAAACCTTAAAATCAAAATCATTTACTGAGATTACCGCTCTTGAGTACTAGCTTGATTCTTTTAAATTAAAACCCTTGTGTTATTAGCCTATTAAATCCATGTACCAAATAGTTCGTTTAGCTTTTTGGTACGATAATTAAAGATTTCGGTGAGTTTGGGTTTAACTAAAATAGGATGCACTAACCTTCCTAAAAATCCGAAAGGTATTTTATAGTCGATAATATCTTCCATTTCCACTCCACCATCAATTTCCTTTAAAAAATGTTTATGATGCCATAAAGCATAAGGTCCAAAACGTTGCTCATCTACGAAGTACTGTTTTTCCACAACATGTGTAATTTCTGTTACCCAATGGGTTTTAATTCCAAGTACGGGCGTGACTATGTATTGAATGATTTGACCAGCAAACATGGGTTTGTTGGATTCCGAAATTATATGAAACCCCATATAATCTGGCGTAATAGTTTTAAGATTTTTAGGACTTGACAAAAACTCCCATGCTTCATCTATAGTGATGGGAAGTTTTTGTTTAGAAGTTAAGGTGTAAATCTTACCTTTTGTGGAGAAATTCATTTAAGAATATAATTAAAACTAATTATTTAACAGTATGTAGGCATTTAAGCTAGTAGCTATAAGCAGCCAAGTAAAATAAGGCACAATCAACCAAGTTTTAACAGTTAATACGGGTGCATATTTAAACATGAAAAAACCAACCACTAAAGTTAATAAAATAATGGTAATTAAGCCAAAGCTAACTAAATGCTGATTAAAAAAGATGTAATTCCAAGATACATTCAACAGAAATTGTATAGCAAACAAGCCAAAAACGAACGTGCTAGCCTGTTGTTTTACTAAATTTGCCATGTAAAACGAAAAACAAATCATGATACCAGTCCAAGCAGCACCAAAAACCCAACCCGGAGGTGTCCATGGAGCCTTATTTAGCATTAAATACCACTTAGAGGTTGCTCCATTATCCATAAGCCAACTACCAATACCTAGAGCTGCCAAGTTAATAATAAGAAAAATAATTGTTAGTTGGTAGGTTTTCATTTTAAATACTTTGTAATTTTAGAACTATTAGGCTTCGTTATAGAGTAAAAATAATCTATAAAACTTCCATCTTCAGCAATTAAATATTTTTGGAAATTCCATTTTACTGAAGAGCTACTTACTCCATTTAACTCTTTACTAGTAAGCCAAGTATATAGCGGATGTTGATTATCTCCTTTAACATCAACTTTTTCAGTCATTAAAAAAGTTACTCCATAATTTTGTTTACAAAAGGTTTGAATTTCTGATGCTGAACCAGGTTCCTGACCACCAAACTGATTGCATGGAACTCCTATAACTACTAAGTTGTTTTTATACGTATCATATAGTTCTTGTAAGCCTTCATATTGCCCAGTAAATCCACATTCGGATGCTGTGTTGACTATTAGGATTTTCTTCCCTTTAAAACTACTTAAATCAATAGGACTTCCATCTAAGCTATTTATAGCTAAGTTATAAATACTTTTAGGTTCCTGTTCGCTTTTTGCAGCGTTATTATTTTTAGAAAAAAAAGAAAAAGACATAAGTATAAAAAGTGTTAGATAAATTGGATTCATAATGTTCATAGTTGTTATTAAAAATGCTCAACTGGTGATGTTACAAAGTTAGCTGAAATAAGCGGGTAACTCCCTGAAATAATTGTTAAAAACCAACAAAGATTGCGTTCTAATTTTATAAGAATAATTTAACACTTACTCTAACAATAAATTAACGCAGCACATCGTTTTTTTGTGTAAATTCGTCCATCAAAAATTTGAAAAACCAATAAAAATGTCTAGTACATTGAGTTATAGCCCATGAGATCATTGTTTTTCCTGCTTATATTTTGTTTACCTATTAGATTTATAGGTCAAAATACACCTACTATCATTTCCAAACCAAAATTAGCAAACCTTATTGAAGACTATAAAACTTTCGTTGGAGAGTCTAATGAAAACATCCTTCCTATTCCTTCTGAAAAAGTTGAAGAAAACATTGATATTACTTCAGAGTTTTGGGACACCAGTAAAGTTCGAATTGAATACAATACCGATGTTAGTTTCCCAATAAACATTCAGTTTAAAGAAACAAATTATGTATCTCCTGTTTCAAGAAATAAAGTTGTAACATCTCGTTACGGCTGGCGTAGAGGTCGCGCACATAAAGGCATTGATATAGATTTAGTAACAGGCGATAGCTTATACGCTATGTTTGATGGTGTCGTTCGTTTTGCTAGTTATAGTAATGGTCATGGAAATACGGTTGTGTTAAGGCACTTTAATGGCTTAGAAACTGTTTACGCACACTTATCTGCCCTAGAGGTGAAAGAAAACGATTCACTTATAGCTGGTGACTATTTAGGTAAAGGAGGTGCTACGGGTAATGCTAGAGGCAGTCATTTACATTTAGAAATGTACTACAAGGGAATTCCTGTGAACCCCGAATACCTTTTAAGTTTTGATGAAAACAACGAAGTTCGTTCTCAAGATATCTGGATTACTAAAACCTGGACACGACCAGAACTTCACAACAGTAAACGCCAAAGCGAACTTGAAATCTATTCTAGTGAAGAGGAAGCTTTAGCCGCAGCACTTGTATCAAAAAGCGTTAAACCTACACGCGTTTATATAGTTAAAAAAGGAGATACCTTATCAAAAATTTCTTCACGAAATAACATTAGTATAGCGGCACTTTGTAAAACCAATAAAATAAAGCAAAATAGCACTTTACGTATTGGCCAGAAATTAATTATTGATTAAAACAGAATCTATATTTGAATTTCTGTTTTAATCAATAATTAACTAAGTGTAACATTTATACTTTAATGGTAATGTTTTTTGTTTTGTTACCTTTATTAATCAACACTTTATAGATAATTGTTCGCTCTTTGTTTTCAGTATATCTAATATTGCATTTTACTTCTTTAATAGACCACTGTGGATATTCTTTCATTAAATCTGAACTTATAGAGTAAGGCAATTTAATAGCTTGATAATTTTCTTCGCAACTCTGTAAAGTTCCTTTTTTGTCATAAACAGCAGTTATATAGTTATCCCCTTCTTTAAAATCAACGGTATAGCTACCATTTCCCTTGGATTGATATACTTCTGAACTTTTAATATCATAATTAGCAACCAGATTTTGAAGTTTTTCAATCTTTTTTGAAAAATCTTGATGTGTGACTGTATTTAAATAATCAGCATTAAGAGCTGTATAATTAGATGAATACATCATTCTGTTAGCAGGTGTTAATATGGCTAAATCATTTTGAGCAATCATTAGGTTGGTTAGACCTATAAGTAAAAAACCAAGTGCATACGTTTTCATAAGTTTTAAATTTTAAGATTATACAATGTGATTGCTATTATTTAAATTAAAAGAGATAGAGAAACTTTTAAAATTCAAAACTTATTTTAATCGTTTAACTTGAGTCAAAGTTAACTCAATAAGCTGTTAAAACATTGAAAAACAGATAGACACGTAATGTACAGACTATAGACAATTGATAGACTGAGCGCAATAAAAAGACTATAAAGTCACGTTTAGAATACTGAGTTATATGTTTTGGATAAATTCATCTAAATCTTCATTCTCAGACAAATGAAGTTTTTTTCTAAGACGATATCTACTTGTATTTAAAGAAGATACGGTGATATTTTGGAGTGTTGCAATACTCCGACTGTCCATTTTTAAACGAATTAATGAACATAACCGGATTTCATTTTTACTTAAATTAGGAAATTGCTTGGTAAGGTTACTGTAAAAGGCATCACTTAATTTATCCAAACGTTCGTAAAAAAACTTGGTATCGCTATCGAAAGTTATTTTATTTTTAATCGCTTCTTCTAACTCCTCAATTAACAAACCTTGTTCTTTAGAACCGGCTTCTTTTATAGCTGTCAACTTTTCGGCCAGAGATTCTGCCCATTCTTGATTTTGAGTTAGATTGATGGCGAAATCTGACAAATCCCGCTTTTTAGATTCAATTTCAGACTCTAACTGCTTGTTTTTTAATGCTGTTAAATCTCGAGATTGCTCAGCAAGTAATTGCTTGTTATTTGCATTTATTATATGCTGACGTCTTCTTAAAAACAAGGATAATAATAAAATAAGAACTAAAGAAGATAATAAGCTTACAATTAAAAGTTTTGATCGTTGATTTTGAATCTTATTCTCTTTCTCTATTTTATCTATTTTAAAATTTAAAGCAACACGATCTAAAGAAATAGAATTCAACTCTTCTTGCCATTTTTTATCTGCAATTTTTGAAAGCACATTCAAACTATCTGTTAAAAAGTGTCGTTTATTAGAAACTTCATAGGCTTTTTTATAATTCTGTTGCACCACGAGCAATTTCTCTTCCGTCTTTAAAAACTCTAGTTTAGACTTCGGTCCTATTTCGTTTGAAAATTTAGAGATTTGCTTGTTAAGTTCATTAAAAGATAATTGTGCATCTTCCAACTTATTTATAGCAATTTCTGCTTCCACTAACTGACAACCTGAACTTATAAGTCTCTCTACATCTATCTTCCCAGACTCATCATTTTTATAGGCTTGGTAGAACAAGAAATTAGCACGATATAAGGGTAATGCTTTTTCTATTTGATTTTTATCTCTATAAATATCAGCTAAATTATCTCGAATACTACCTATCAATGAGTGGTTTGGGAACTTACTGGTAGTTAAATCGAAAGCTTTATTAATGTAAATTAAGGCCGAATCTAAATCCTTTTTTGACCAATAAAAAAACAATCCATAATTGTTATAAGCGGATGGTTTTGATATGGTATTTAATTCATTAACAAAATGAATGTTTTTTTTATGCTCTAAAGCAGCACTGTCTAAATATCCTACATTGGCATAATTTTCCGCTAAAATACCATAGGAATAGGTTTGCATTTTAACTAAGGCATATTTTTCTGAAAAACTTAAATCCTGTTGATGTTGGTTATAATATTCAAAGAAAACTTTATACCATTTAATGGATTCTTTTGGGAAGCCTATTTGCCGAAACCAATTACCAGAATGTAAATAATTTTGAATTTTAAAATAGTGATGTCCTTCTATTAATGGTAATAAATCTAAACGTTGAAAATGTTGAGATAAGTAGGTTTGTAGTTGTTGTTCTGAAAACGATTCTCTTTTGTATGTTTTATATTCATTTTCAGGAAATGATAGTTCCATAACAGCCGTTATAGAATCATATTTTTTTAATGCTTGTTTGCTTTTAAGTACTTCTTGGGCATAACAAACACTGCTAATAATTAAAAAGACAATTAGTTGCAAGTACCTGATAAATACCACTGTATAAAATAGAATTATTTGTTTACTTTACTCAAATATACAAGATAATTGCAACATAATCTTGACATATACTCCTTAATATTAAGGTTTAAGACACTCGAAACACACCCGAAACTTATCAAGATAGACTAATAAAGTAAGTTCTATTTAATTTGTGAAAAAACAAAGTACATTTCGGTGGCTATTTGCAAGCTTCGTTCCTTATATACCGCTTTCTGATTAGGACTGTTGTCTGAATGCTTTGGATCTTCATAAGTTATTGGAATACGTTTTTCAGCTCCTGGTATATAAGGACACCCCTCATCTGCTTGAGAACAAGTCATGATAGCTGCGAAATTAGTTTTCGGATTTAGGATATTATCATAAACTTTAGAAAACCCGATAATTAGAGATTCATTTTCTGAAAACCTTATATTATAAACAGGATTCTTCTCGTTAGACAATTTCTCTATTTGAAAGCCCGTCTCCTCTAAAGTTGTTACTATCATTGGATACAATGCCGTAGCTTCAGTTCCTCCCGAATAGCAGAATACATTTTTAATTTGAAAATGATGTGCTAAAGTTTGAGCCCATATTTGCGATAAATGGCTCCGTCGAGAATTATGGGTACAAATAAAATTCAATAGAACTTTATCTTTATTTAAGATTTTCTCCTGAATGTAGTCTATCAGCGGTTTTAGTAATGCTTTACGCTCATTAGAAATACTTTTAATATCTAGAGAATTAATAATATCTACAGTTTTTTTATACATACTTATGCTTTCATTTTCTTACATATAATTGACTACATTTTATTGGCAGCAACCTTCTACCCTATTATTGTCTTGTTCTAAAAACTGCATAAACAACTGTTTAACATTTTGCCATTCATCAAAGTCTATACAATAGCACACTTTAGTTCCTTCAATATTCCCTTTTATTATCCCAAGATTTTTAAGCTCTTTTAAATGTTGTGAAATGGTTGGTTGTGCTAAGCCTATTTCATTTACTAAATCGCCGCAAACACAACTTTCTATTTTAAATAAGTGCTGTATAATAGCAATTCTTGCTGGATGTCCAAAAGCTTTCGCTATTGAAGCTATTCTATTTTTTTCTTCGGTAAAAATTTCTGTTTTAGTCAGTCCCATATCGTGAATTAATAAATCATTGCAATATTACGATTAACTAAGTTTAGGTGAAAACAATCTTAATAAAACTTGATAATTGTCTTTGAAATAGACTTACAATTTTTAGAAAAAAGATGTACTTTGCATGACTAATAAAAAAGTAAGAAATGAAAGTTTGTATTGCCGAAAAACCTAGTGTAGCCAGAGAAATAGCTTCTGTTCTTGGAGCTACGAACAAACATGATGGTTATTATGAGGGCAATGGCTATGCTGTAACTTATACTTTTGGGCATTTGTGCACACTAATGGAGCCAAGTGACTATAAACCACATTGGAAAAGCTGGGATTTAAACAACTTACCCATGCTTCCAGAAAAATTTAAAACCAAAGTGGTTAGCAATTCTGGAATACAAAAACAATTCAAAATTGTAAAAAGTCTTTTCGATAAAGCCGATGTTGTTATAAACTGTGGGGATGCTGGCCAGGAAGGAGAGCTTATTCAACGTTGGGTTTTGGATCAAGCAAAATATAAAGGTAAGGTTGAAAGACTTTGGATTTCTTCACTTACTACCGAAGCCATTAAGGAGGGGTTTGAAAATTTAAAACCTTCAGAGAATTACGATAATCTTTATTATGCGGGGTTTTCTAGAGCTATTGGCGATTGGCTTTTAGGAATGAACGCCACAAGGTTATACACTGTAAAGCATGGAGGTTATAAGCAAGTACTTTCTATAGGACGGGTTCAAACTCCAACACTTGCCATGGTTGTAAATAGATTTAAAGAAATTGAAGACTTTAAGCCACAGCCCTATTGGGAATTACAAACCATGTACCGCGACACTTTGTTTGCTTATGAAGAAGGGCGTTTCACTAAAATGGAAGATGGTGAAGTTTTAGCTAATAAAGTTAAAGAACATGAGTTTGAGATTGAATCCATTACTAAAAAGAAAGGTACGGAATATGCACCAAAACTTTTCGATTTAACCGGATTACAAGTGTATTGCAATACGAAGTTTGGGTTTTCAGCAGATGAAACCTTAAAACTTGTACAGAAATTGTATGAAATGAAAGTGGTAACCTATCCGAGAGTTGATACTACCTTTTTACCAAACGATGTATATCCAAAAGTAGCTGGAATTCTTCAAAAACTGACTAATTACTCTACTCTGACCCAAGTTCTTTTAGGAAAGAAAATAAAAAAGTCGTCGAAAGTATTTAACGATAAAAAAGTAACCGATCACCACGCTATTATTCCAACTGGTATTCAAACGAACTTACAATACAATCAACAACAGGTTTACGACATCATTGTTAAGCGTTTTATTGCTGTATTTTACGATGATTGCTCCGTTTCTAACACCACTGTAATTGGAAAAGTCGCAGATGTTAACTTTAAAACAACAGGAAAAGAAATTTTAAAAAAAGGTTGGCGTGTGGTTTTTGAATCGGATGAGAAAGACAAAAAAGAATCAGATATCCTTCCAACTTTTGTAAAAGGTGAAAAGGGGCCACATGAGCCTAGCTTTCTTGAAAAACAAACCAAGCCACCCAATCAGTTTACTGAAGCCTCTCTCCTACGTGCTATGGAAACGGCCGGAAAACAGGTAGACGATGATGAGTTACGTGATTTGATGAAAGAAAACGGGATTGGCCGACCATCAACCCGAGCCAATATTATTGAAACCTTATTTAAGCGTCAATATATTAAGCGTAATAAAAAACAAATATTACCGACCGTTACCGGAATTGCCTTAATAGATACCATTCAAAATGAACTATTAAAATCTGCCGAACTTACTGGTTTATGGGAAAAGCAATTAAAGGATATTGAAAAAGGCGAATTTAGTGCTAGTCAATTCATTTTCAACATGAAAAAAATGGTTGATGAGCTAGTTTATGAAGTAAGAAGTGAAACTACTCGAGCTAACATCTCACAAGCCACAGTTGTTAAACAACGACAAGTAAAAAGCGAAAACAAAAAGAAAGCGGGACTTACAGCAGAAACCTGTCCAAAATGTAAGAATGGAACCTTAATAAAGGGAAAAACAGCGTATGGATGTTCTAGCTATAAAGAAGGTTGTAAATTTATTTTACCCTTTGAAGTATATGATAAAAAGATTTCCGAAAAGCAATTTCTAAGATTGCTACAAAAAGGATCTACAGTGAATTTAAAAGGATTTACTAAAGACAATGAAAAAGTGGATGGGTTATTGCGTTTTAACGATAGTTTTCAGTTGGTTTTAGAGCCTAAGAAAGCTAAATCAAAAAACATTCCTGATACTTTAACATGTCCTAAATGTAAAAAAGGAACTGTAGTAAAAGGCAAGACTGCTTACGGTTGTTCGGCCTATAAAGATGGCTGTGATTTCAGGTATTCTTTCGAGGAATTAAGAAGTAAACTAGGGAACCAGAAACCTACCAGAGAATTGGTGTTTAGTATTTTAAACCAAGCTTAATTAATCTTACTGTAACTCTACTGTTTTAATTATATTTCTAGTTTTTTGATCCATATTGAAATTAATTGTTATCTTTATTAACCAAATGGTTAAACCAAATAGTTGACAATGGCAAAATCAAAAGATAATACAACAGAAGAGCAAATTTTAATTGCTGCTAAAAATATATTCCAATCTAAAGGCATGGATGGCGCACGTATGCAAGAAATTGCAGATGAGGCTGGTATTAATAAGGCTATGCTTCATTACTACTACAAAACCAAACAACTATTATTTGAGGCCGTTTTTAAGAGTGCCTTTTCTTTATTGGCTCCAGAATTAAATAAGATTTTAAATGATGATTCTTCTATAGAGAACAAGGTGAAGAATTTTACCTCTAATTATATTTCTTTTATACTTAAACATCCTTATTTACCAAATTTTATCATTCAAGAACTTAATAGGAATCCTGACTTTATTCTAAAAATTCAAGAAAACACCACTCTATTAAATATTGAAAAATTTAAATCACAGGTCGAGTTGGAAGTTAGCAAAGGAATTCTAAAACCCATTAAAGGTGAGCAATTATTTATAAATATACTAGCCTTAAACATTTTCCCTTTTGTAGCAAAACCTCTTATAAAAGCTTTTACTAAAGAAGACGACAAAGGCTTTAAACAAATTATGGAACAGAGAAAAACAGAGGTTTCAGAATTTATAACTCAAGCCATAAAACAATATTAAAATGAAAACATCTATTAGCATCTTGGTTTTCTTTTTACTCCCTATTGCTAGTTGGTCGCAACAACAAATTACATTGGAAACTTGTTATCAATTGGTTTCGGAAAATTATCCGTTGGTCAAACAAAAAGCCTTATTGGAAAGTAAAAATGAATTAGAATTAAATGCCATAGATGCAGGGAAATTACCTCAATTTGATTTCGATGCCCAAGCTGCTTATTTATCAGATGTTACCCAGGTCCCATTGCCAAATACAGGAGTCGAGCCACCAAACAACGATCAATATCGCGCCACACTTTCGGTGAATCAGCTAATATATAATGGAGGTTCTATTGATGCCTCTTCAAAAGTAAAAATGGCTCAATTAAAAACCCAACAAAAACAATTGGAAGTCAGTTTGTATCAATTAAAACAGCAGGTCAATCAGCTTTATTTTTCTATTTTACTTTCTGATGAATCGGTTCACTTATTAAAAACAAAGCAAACCCAATTAGAAAGTAAGCTCAAAGAAGTGAAATCGGGGATTCAGTATGGAACCATTTTACCTTCATCAGATAAAGTTATTGAAGCCGAATTATTGAGAATCAGACAGCAATTTTCTGAAATCAACAACAATAAAAAGGTATTAGTTAAAACTTTGTCTTCTTTAATTGGTCAGTCTTTAGATGAGTCTACCAAGTTTCAAGAACCTCAAATTTCAACCAACCTCACTCCTACAGTTCAACGCCCAGAAATGGAGTTGTTCCAGTTGAAAAAAGAAGAAATTGAGAGTCAGGAACAACTCATTCAAAAGGAAAACATTCCAAAACTATTGGGATTTGCCTCGGGAGGCGTTGGAAACCCAGGTTTAAACATGTTAGATAATTCATTTCAACCATTTTATACCGTTGGCGTGAAATTAAACTGGAATGTGTTCGATTGGAATGCCAATAAAAAGAAACGAGAATCTTTATTGATTCATAAAGATATTATTGATAACGAAACGGAGATTTTTCAACTAAACACTCATATCGAATTGAACCAATATGAAACAGAAATCCTTAAAATCTCAGAAAATATTTTGATTGATTCTGAAATCATCAGCCTTAGAAAAGACGTTTTATCAGCCACAGAATCTCAATTGCGACATGGCGTGATTACAACGTCAACCTATATTACTGAACTAACAAATTTGTTTGAAGCAGAAAATATGCTTGTTACGCACCATATTCAGCTAGAATTAGCAAAAGCAAATTACAACATCACTCAAGGACAATAAAATGAAACAAATACACACATATTTTATTGGAATTAGCCTATCCATTTTAAGCTTAGTATCTTGTAATGATTCTAGTCTAAAAGCTGATGGTTACGGCAACTTTGAAGTCACCGAAATAACGGTTTCTGCTGAAAATAATGGAAAACTTATGGTGTTTAAAATAAATGAAGGGGACATAATAAAAAAGGGAACCTTTATTGGTTATATTGACACCATTCCTCTGTCTTTAAAACGCGAACAACTTTTAGTTTCAAAAGATCTTGTAAGCTCTAAATCTCAAGGCGTTTTATCACAAATTGCCGTATTAAATGCAAGATTAAATACGGTCAATATCAATAAAACTAGGACTAAAAACCTTATTAAAGATAATGCTGGTACACAAAAGCAATTAGACGATGTTTTGGGTGAAATAGACGTCATAAAACAACAAATTAGAAGTGTAGAAATCCAAAATGCACCTGTTGTAAATGAACTAAAAAGCATCGATGTACAAATTAAGCAAGTAGAAGACCAGATTGAAAAATGCAAAATTATCAATCCCATAAACGGGACCGTTTTGACCAAATACTCAGAACCCGGTGAAACTACATCTTTTGGCAAACCTCTATACAAAATAGCCGATTTAAACAACATGGAATTACGTGTTTTTGTAAGCGAAACTCAATTGGCTAATTTAAAGATTGGTGAAAAAGTTACTGTAAAGATAGATGATCAAGATGACATGAAGGATTATGAAGGAACAATTACTTGGATTGCATCAGAAGCCGAATTCACACCAAAAATTATTCAAACAAAAGAAGAACGAGTAGCCTTAGTTTATGCAGTAAAAATTTCTGTTAAAAATGATGGTAGCTTAAAAATAGGTATGCCAGCCGAAATGTGGCTTAACAATTAAAAATAACCTTTAAAATTACATATTATGAAAAAAACACTTTTATCAATCGCAATGATGGCATTTATTCTTACAAGTTGTAACAACAACAACAAAAAGGAAGCACCTGCTGCAGAACAAATCACTCAAGAAGATACCGAAGTTGTTTCACATGAAAATCATGATTCTCATGATGCAAGTTCTGTTTTGAACAACAATTGGATGAATGAGATTCAATTGGATAATGGTTCTAAATGGTTAGCCAATATAGAAACTACGGATGGTGTAAATGATATGCTTAAGTTAATTTCTGAAGCTAAAACAGAAAGTATTGAAGACTATTTAAGTTTAGCCGATAAACTGAATACTAGAAAAAACACCTTAGTAAAGGAATGTACAATGACCGGACCATCTCACGACAACCTTCATGTGTTTTTACATCCTTTAATTGAAAAAATTGATGTGCTTTTGGAGACAAAAACTACTGAGGAAGGCGCGAAAGTCTTAAAAAGTATTACGGACAACCTAAATGCTTATACCACCTATTTCAAATAATCTCTAAATAAAAATCACTATGGAAAAACAAGTTTATAATGTAGGTATTATTTGAACAAAAGACCGAAATGAAAAACATGTGTTCTCTAGAAATAGATAATTAGGAGACTCAGGAAACCAACTGTTAGGAAGTTGCGACAGCACCTGAGTTTCCTAATCGCATACCACCTATATGGTTGCCAGAACATCTATTTACAGGTGCCGTTAGTGTAATTATTTCATGACGACTTTTTCAGCAATCTCTGAATATTCAAAATAGCAATTCATCAGTTTTTAATCCCTTCGAAAGGTCTTTTAAAATAAGTAGATGGTAAATTTGTAATGAGTGAAATTCTATTATTTCCAGAAGTTGTTGATTCAGATAAAAACCAACGAGATCGTGCTGAGTGAATAATAGAGAAATCTGAAAAAGTTTGTTTAATCTCACACTCCATACATCTAAAGTTACTTTAACAACTAAAATACCAGTGTACAACTAGAAAACCGTGGGAATTACTGTTTCTAACATATCAAAATCCTATAAAAAGGTCAAAGCCCTACAGACTATTTCGTTTGAAGTAAAACCAAATGAACTTTTCGGGCTTATAGGTCCTGATGGGGCTGGTAAAACAACGCTTTTCAGGATCCTAACTACCTTATTAATTGCTAATGAAGGGAAAGCCACTGTAGCAGGTTTTGATGTGTTGGATGACTTTAAAGACATTAGAAAACATGTGGGCTATATGCCGGGTAGATTTTCATTATATCAAGATTTAACTGTTGAAGAAAATCTAAAGTTCTTTGCCACCATTTTCGGAACTACCCTAGAAGAAAATTACGAGTTAATAGAAGATATTTACGTTCAAATAGAACCTTTTAAAGACCGTAGAGCCGGAAAATTATCTGGTGGTATGAAACAAAAACTAGCCTTATGCTGTTCTTTAATTCACAAACCTAAGGTTTTGTTTCTAGATGAGCCTACAACCGGAGTAGATCCTGTTTCAAGAAAAGAATTATGGGAAATGCTCAAGCGCTTACAACAAAAAGGTATTACCATTTTGGTTTCGACACCATATATGGATGAAGCCGCTTTATGTGATAGGATTGCACTCATTCAAGATGGAAAAATTTTACTGATTGATACTCCTGAAAACATTGTGAAACAATACCCTAAAACCATATATGATGTGAGTGCCAACAATATGTACCAATTAATAAATAGCTTAAAAACCTATCCTCATCAATATAGTGTGTATCCTTTTGGTGAGTTTGTGCATTACACTGATACACGTTTAGATTTTAATCCCAATGATTTAAAAATATATTTAGAAGAAAACAACCTTTCTAATATTACCATAGAGCAAACACAAGCAACCATAGAAGATAGTTTTATGGAATTAGCAAAATAACTAGTTAGTTCGAATGCAATCAAAGCTTAATGAAACATCTCAACTGCAATCGCTACGACAATTAAAATCTAAATGAAAAAAACCAACGTTATACAGGCAGTAGGCTTAACCAAAATGTTTGGAGATTTTATGGCTGTAAATGCTATTACTTTTGATGTTAAAAAGGGGGAAATATTTGGGTTTCTTGGTGCAAATGGGGCAGGAAAAACGACAGCTATGAAAATGCTTATAGGTATTTCTACCCCTACTTCCGGCTCTGCACAAGTAGCTGGTTTTGATGTTTTTACACAAGCTGAAAACATCAAGAAAAACATTGGATACATGAGTCAGAAATTCGCTTTGTATGATGATTTAACCGTTAAAGAAAATATTACATTTTTTGGTGGAATTTATGGGCTATCAAAAGTAAGAATTAAAGAAAAAACCAAAGAGCTTATAGAAGATTTAGGGTTGAAGGAAGTATCCGATCAGTTGATTGGTTCCTTGCCTTTAGGTTGGAAACAAAAAATTTCATTTTCTGTGGCTTTATTACATGAACCCAAAATTGTGTTTTTAGACGAGCCTACTGGAGGTGTTGATCCTATAACTAGACGTCAGTTCTGGGAACTAATTTACAGAGCGTCACATCAAGGTACAACCATTTTTGTCACTACTCACTATATGGATGAAGCCGAATACTGTGATCGTGTTTCCATAATGGTAAATGGTAAAATTGAAGCTTTAGATACACCAAAGAAATTAAAAAAACAGTTTAATGTGGACAGCATGAACGATGTGTTTTTAAAACTAGCTAGAGGATGAAACGATTTAAAGGCTTTGTAACGAAGGAGTTTTACCACATTTTTAGAGATAGACGTTCGTTGTTTATACTTTTCGGGATGCCTATCGTTCAAGTTTTACTTTTTGGTTTTGCTATAACCAATGAAATCAACAAGGTGGATATCGCTATATTAGATCATTCTAAAGACGCCACTACCAAAGAGATTATAAATAAAATTTCCGCTTCCAGATATTTTAGCATAAATCAACATATTGATCGTGAAGCTAACATAGAGGCCGTTTTCAAAAAAGGAAAAGTAAGGGCTGTTTTAAATTTTGAAAAAGATTTTAATAAAAACCTTATCAAAGAACATCAAGCTACTATACAAATAATTACAGATGCTACAGATCCTAACTCAGCAAGTACTATTAGTAATTATGTAAATTCTATTTTACAAAATTACCAGCAAGAGCAAAACAAAGCTATTGCCATCAACTATGTAATTACCCCACAACCAAGAATGGTTTACAACCCAGAATTAAAAAGCGTCTATATGTTTGTTCCTGGGGTTATGACTATTATTTTAATGTTGGTTTCGGCTATGATGACTTCTATTTCCATAACCAGAGAAAAAGAGCTTGGTACTATGGAAATTTTATTAGTGTCTCCTTTAAAACCCTTTCAAGTCATTATTGGGAAAGTGTTTCCATATATTTTTCTATCTATAATTAATGCTGTTGTAATTGTATTATTAAGCATTTTCATTTTTAAAATGCCCGTACAAGGAAGTTTGCTTTTATTAGGACTAGTAAGTGTGTTATTTATTATTTCGGCTTTGGCCTTAGGAATTTTAATTTCAACCATTTCAGCAAGCCAGCAAACGGCTATGATGATTTCCTTAATGGGTCTCATGCTTCCTGTTATCTTATTGTCTGGTTTTATTTTTCCTATTTCAAGCATGCCACTACCTTTACAAATAATTAGTCATGTCATTCCAGCGAAATGGTTTATCATCATTTTAAAAGGGATTATGCTAAAAGGTGTTGGTTTACAATTTATTTGGAAGGAAACCTTGATTTTATTAGGAATGACGATATTTTTTATTGGATTAAGTGTGAGAAGGTATAAAATTCGATTAGAATAACATGAAGATAATTTTCTACATCATACAAAAGGAGTTCAAGCAAATTTTTAGAAATAAAGGCATGCTTCCTATTATTTTTGTGTTACCACTACTCCAATTGGTTATTTTATCAAATGCAGCCACTTTTGAAGTAAAAAATATCAGATTCGCTTATATAGACAACGATTACAGTTCTTCATCTAAAGCATTAATAGAAAAATTTGAGGCTTCTACTTATTTTAATGTGATAACCTACTTTCCTACGGAAATTCAGGCGAGTTCAGCCATGTTAAAAGGCGAGGTAGATGTTGTATTAAACGTTCCCTTACATTTTGAACGGGACTTACAAAATAACAAAAAAGCAAATCTTGGTATAACTATAAATGCCATAGATGGCGCTGCTGCAGGTGTAGAAAATGTATATATTACACAAATTATTAAAAGCTATAACAAGCATATTCAATCAGATTTAATGCAAATATCTGATTCAAAAATTCAGCCCGTTAACATGGTAACAATCCCGTTATTTTGGTACAACGAAACCCTGAATTATAAAACTTTTATGGTTCCAGGTATTCTTGTTTTGTTAGTTACTATGATTACTTTATTTCTTTCAGCAATGAATATCGTTAGAGAGAAAGAAATTGGTACCATAGAACAAATAAACGTAACACCAATTAAAAAAAGTCAATTCATAATTGGAAAATTATTTCCATTTTGGCTTATAGGCATGGGTTTACTAACTATAGGTTTAATTTTAGCAAGGTTAATATTTGATGTTCCAATGGTAGGGAGTTTGTTATTAATGTACGCTTATACTTCTATTTATATAGCAGTAATTCTTGGAATGGGATTATTTATTTCAAATTTTACAGATACGCAACAGCAAGCCATGTTTATTGCTTGGTTCTTTGTCGTGATATTCATACTCATGAGTGGTTTGTTTACACCTATAGAAAGTATGCCTGATTGGGCACAAACTCTTACAGAATTTAATCCAATTAAATATTATGTTGAAGTCATGCGTATGGTTATGCTAAAAGGTTCTGTATTTATGGATATACTTCCACAATTTATTAAAACCCTTGTTTTTGCCATAGTAACCAATGGATTAGCTATTTGGAGTTATAAAAAAACAAATTAACTACAAAACAGCTATTGTCTTTATAAGTCAAATATGTGGTATTACTATCATGAGGATTAATTTCATTTTTGTTTTGACTACCAAGTTACAATCGTTAGCTTTGAAATGATGACTGGCATCCTAAAGTTTTAGAAAAAATATATAAAGATGAAAAAGCAAGTTTATATTAAGAAGTTTAACGGCGATGTTGAACTTTTCTCGTTTGATAAACTAAGAAACTCTCTGCATTCTGCTGGAGCCCCTAAAGATGTGGTTGACCCTATAGTAACAACTATTAAACAAGAAGTTTATGATGGGATGTCATCTAATGAAATCTATAAAAAAGCGTTTGCTCTATTAAAAAAGAATAATCGGATATCTGCTTCCAGATATAGTTTAAAACGAGCTATTTTCGATTTAGGTCCTACGGGTTTTCCTTTTGAACGGCTAATAGGTGCCCTTTTAAAAGAAAAGGGTTTTAACACTGAGGTTGGCGTTATTTTACAAGGAAAGTGTGTTACTCATGAAATTGATGTACTAGCCGAAATAGATAACAATGTATATGCCATTGAATGTAAATTTCATTCGGATCCTAGAGCTACCAGTAATGTTAGAGTGCCTTTATATATTAATTCAAGGTTTTTAGATATCCAAGAACAATGGAACTCAAACCCAAACAATAAAACTGTTTTAAAGCAAGGATGGTTGATCACTAATACCAGATTTACTGAAGATGCGGTTAATTATGCAAAATGTGTAGGGCTTACTTTATTGAGTTGGGATTACCCTAAAAACGATGGTTTAAAGGCAAATATTGACAGTTATGCCTTGTATCCTGTTACCACCTTAACAAGCTTAACTAAAAAGGAGAAACACGAACTCATAGAAAAAAACATTGTTTTGGTTAAAGAATTGGCCCTTTCTATAGAGACCTTGAAACATATTGGCGTGTCAGAAACACGAATAAAAAGAGTTGTTAATGAAGTTAAAAAATTATGTTTGATGATACAATAACATAAAAAAAGACTGTCTTTTCAAACAGCCTCCTTTATATAATACTGTATATAATTATTTATTCAAGTTAAAAACCTTTCTTACAATAGCTTCTTTACTAGCATCGTAATATTCAATAACAAAATTATTGTTTGAATCGAAATGCCCTATTCCAGTATAATCATCTGAAACAAAATAGTAGTTATTCGCTCTACTAGTTCTTAAAACATTTCCAAAATTCATTTCTGAATCTGAGGCTAACTCGGAAACTAAAAATCCTTTATTATTTTTCTTGAAAATATAGCTCTCGTCGTTATAATTATAATAAATAGTTTCTGTTTTAGAATCGTACATAGGATCCTTTTCAGTTGCAACTTCAATAGTTTGTGTAACTTTTGAAGGAGAACTAACAATATCCTGGTTCACTTTATTTTTATCCTTTGCATCCAACTCAATTTGTTGTTCTTCACGTGTAGTAATTTTTACCTTTTGTTCTAATACTTGACTTCCATCATCTACTTTAATGGTTTTGGTTGTTGTTTCTTCCGAAACGTTTTTAGGTTTATTTTGTGCGAAAATTACCGTAGTAAACATCAATACTACTATATATAATATATTCTTCATTTTGATAAATTTTAAAAGATTACTTGTTTTTAAGCAAGCCTGACTATCAAGCTTGTAATACAAATATGAAGTAAAAATAGTATTCAACTTAACCTTAAAAGAAAATATATTAACTCTAACCCTAATTAATACAGTAGAAGTAGATTCATTATTTTTAGATAGCATTGTTATCAATAATTATCAGGCTTGAAAAACACCAAGTATGTTTTCGTGTTTTAGAACCAACACTTTTTTGTGAAAACTTATAATTCGAAATCAATTTTATTAAGAATTAAACCTGAAGCTGGCGCTATATAATCCATTACCTCTGTACTTTCTGGCTTTAAGGATTCAGATATATAATCTAGAGTAATCTCCCCTTTCCCGAGTTTTATTAGGGCTCCCATAATTAATCGGATTTGATTTCGCATAAAACCTTGTCCCCTAACTCGAAGTAAATAGGAGGTTTCGGGGAAAAAATTAGCCGTAAATAGTGTGTTTTCGACTATTTCACAAGTCAGTATTTCTCTGTTGTAAATACCATTATCTGTGGCTTTATAGCAGTATGTTTTCAGGTTGTGAAAGCCTTCAAATAGCTTAGCTCCTTGTTTCATGATTTCTATATCCAGTTCATCTAAAATTGTAGTCATAATGGGTGCACAAAATGGGTGGTATTTCTCGCCATGAGCAAAAACATATAGGTATTCTTTTATTTTTGCGTCATTAATAACATTAAACTCCTTGGTTACTTCTCTAACAGAAAGTCCACGAATATCCTGGGGTAAATTGTAATTAAACAGTGTCAAAAACTCATCTAAATCCTCTAAAGGCTCATAAACAAACAACTCGAACGCAGCTTCTTGAGCAGAAACCATAGCGTCTGTTCTACCCGATCCTAACGTTTTAAAACGTTTCCCCTCAAAAATAAAGTTTAGAGTTCGGTCTATCATTAAATGGACGGTTTTTAAATTCGGTTGTTTTTGCCAACCATGAAATCTATAACCTAAATATTGAACCGTTATAATGTAGTAGTATCTTTTATTAAACACGCCGATATAATTTTATTTGGGGAAAATAAGGCATTTTAGAGAACTGCCAAATTTTTTATACCCTGTATGTAAATAAGAATCCTAAATATTATCATTATGGCTAATAAGCCTGCTTTATGGCTTTGGTTTGTAGCAATTGCCACATTGGTTAGGAATCTTATTGGAGTCACAGCGTATTTAAAACAGGCTTTTATAACAGACGATCAATTAGCTTAATTAATCCAAAAGCATCAAGCATTATTTCATATTCCAATATGGGCTTCAGTAGCTGTTTTTGCAGGCACATTAGTAGCGATATCCTTATTGTTTAAGAAAAAAACAGCGCTCATATTCTTTATAATCTCATTAATTGGAATTATAGTTTAAATGAATTATAGCTTTTTCAAAAGCAAAGTTAGAAAACTGTATGGCCCAATAGTCATGGCTATTACAGTTTTTATTATTTTAATTGGTATTTACCAAGTAACATTTGCTAATAGATGTATTTTTAGAAATTGGATTTCTTAAGTTACTTCCATTTTTATTTTAAATGCCTTTTCTCTAAAACCTTTATAATATCATTAAATTGAAATCCTTTGGCTTGAAGTAAAATCAAATAATGAAAAAGTAAGTCGGCACTTTCATTTAAAAATAAATCATCGTTATTGTCTTTTGCTTCTATTACAACTTCCACAGCCTCCTCTCCTACTTTTTGGGCTATTTTATTAATACCCTTTTCAAATAATGAAGCTACATAAGAATCCTTTTCGAGTACATTGTCTTTTCTATCTTTAATGATGTTTTCTAGTTGTGATAAGAAGCCGAATTCCTGCGTATTATCCATATTCCAACACGTGTCAGATCCTTTATGACAGGTTGGTCCTACTGGATTGACCAGGATAAGCAGGGTATCCATATCGCAATCTAGTTTTATGTTAAGCACATTCAAATAGTTTCCACTTTCCTCGCCTTTAATCCATAACCGTTGTTTGGTTCGGCTATAAAAAGTAACCAGTTTTGTTTCGTAGGTTTTTTTTAGAGCTTCTTCATTCATGTATCCTAACATCAATACATTTTTGGTTTGACCATCTTGAATGATAGCTGGAATTAATCCATCGTTATTTTTATTAAAATCGATATTCATTATATTCTTACTTCTATCTTATTCTTTTTTAATGCTTCTTTTAAATTCTTAATTTCTATCTCTCCAAAATGAAATACGCTGGCTGCTAGTGCGGCATCGGCTTTTCCTATTTGAAAAGTATCTGTAAAATGTTGAATTGTTCCTGCTCCTCCCGAAGCAATGATTGGAATATGTAATTCTTCAGATAATTTTCTTAATGCCCGATTTGCAAAACCGTTTTTGGTGCCGTCATGATCCATAGAAGTAAATAGTATTTCTCCTGCTCCCCGTTTTTCGACTTCTTTTGCCCAATCAAATAAATTTAATTCAGTAGGGATTTGACCTCCCAACGTATGCACTAGCCATTGACCATGGATTAGTTTTGCGTCTATGGCAACAACGATGCACTGACTTCCAAATCTTTTGGATAATTGGTTAATTAACTGCGGTCGCTTGATGGCTGAAGAATTTATAGAAACTTTATCAGCTCCGCATCTTAAAAGAGCCTCTACATCTTCTACCGAAGTGATTCCTCCTCCAACTGTAAAGGGAATATTAAGCTCTTCGGCTATTCTTAACACCAGATTTAACGTTGTTTTTCTCTCTTCAAGAGTTGCTGATATATCTAAAAAAACGAGCTCATCTGCTCCTTCATTAGCATATTTTTTTGCCAGTTCCA
>Ga0209075_1000060_pt1 | contig 84732 bp, 85 predicted proteins | sample Stecom2011_FD_187523 | JGI IMG/M metagenome (GOLD analysis project Ga0209075, IMG submission 187523) | Agricultural soil microbial communities from Utah to study Nitrogen management - Steer compost 2011 (SPAdes) (version 2) | ecosystem: Environmental > Terrestrial > Soil > Agricultural land... | reverse complement strand
ACCAACGCCCGACGTTCTTGTCTTGGCTTGGTGCGTACGACATACCAGGTCATAATATCCCTATAAAATTGGTGGTAATAAAAACTACCCTGCTGTTACATACGTCGGATAATACGGTCGGTGCTAGCGTCAAAGTCGTGATCTTTATCGCCATCAATCACTGCTAAAATATCTTTCGCACAATTTTTGCCTTTTTCAACCCCTGGCTGATCAAAGCTATTAATCCCCCAAATCACCCCTTGCGTAAACACTTTATGCTCATAGGCTGCAATCAAGGCACCGAAGCTTTGCGGAGTAAGCTCGTCCACATACAACAAGTTCGTTGGGTGTTGCCCGCTATAAGTATTGCGTGGGTCATCTTGGCCATCGGCAGTGGTGGCACGATAGCCTTCCCACATCAGCTTGCGGTGCGCTAAGCAGTTACTTACCGCGAGCCGCTGTTGCTCCCGTAGCGCACGTTGCACGTCATGGCTAAAACCTGGTGCAGCCCGGTGCAACACAGCAATAAAGTCAGCGGTAAAACTATCCCAGCCTTGGTGCAAGTGTTGGAAAAACGCATGCTGCCCGTTAGGCCCATAACCGCCCCATATAATCGGCCCGGTGGGCTTATGCAGCGGCTGGTTGTCATGGGTCGCTTGTTTACCATTGCTTTCCATATCCAGTTGCTGCATGTAACTTGGCAAATAACGTAAGCGGCCATCATAGGGTAATATCGCAAGGTTATTAATACCGCGCTCTTCGCGGTTATAGATACCAAGTAACGCCAACAACACCGGAATGTTCTTGGTCACGTCTTTGGTGGTGGCAAAATGCTGATCCATTGCCTGAGCGCCTTCGAGCATTTTACCGAATTGGTTACTTCCAATCGTTAAGGCAATAGGTAGGCCGATGGCCGACCACATGCTAAAACGCCCACCGACAGAATCCGCAAAACTCAGCTGTTGGCTGGGTGGGATCCCAAACTCCATCATCGCTTGGTTATTGGCACTGACACCAATCACGTGATGATCCAACCACTGATTACGGGTTAAGGTTGGTTTAATCCACTCCAGTACTGTGCGTACGTTGGCCAGGGTATCAATGGTACTAAAACTTTTGCTGGCGATAATAAATAAGGTGGTTTCTGGGTCAATAATTGGCAGCACTGCGTACAGCTGGCCGCCGTCCATGGAACTGACAAAATGGGTATTGAGAGTATGTAGGCTATAGTCGTCGGCAAACTCACGCAGTGCAAACGCTCCCATCATGGGGCCAAGGTCCGACCCCCCCACGCCAATATTAACCACATCGGTAATTGGCTTGCCTGTGGCGCCCAGCCAGTTGCCACTGCGTAATAGCCTAACAATTTCGACAAAGCGATTTTTACCATTGGCGGCTTTAACGACGTTATGAATGCCCCGATTCAGCACATGGGTGACGGTGCGTTGCTCGGTTTTATTTTCGAACTCACCGGTCATGAGTTGTTGCTTTAATGCGTCAAAGTTGGCGGGTAATTTTTTCTTCGCATAATCGCGCAGCTCTGCATCACTGAGGCCTTGGTAGCTGTAATCTAAGTTCAGCCACTCAGTTTCAATACTTTGTACTGCGGTTACTGGAGGGTTGTTAACCATCGCCTACTCCTTGGTTAATCCGAGCCAAACAAATCGCGTGTATAAACACGATCAGCCACGTCGTGTAGTTCTTCCGTGAGTCGATTCGATACTATCATACAGCATGAGCGTTTAAATTCATCCAGATCATGAACGACTTTCGAGTTAAAGAAGGTCGGCTCTTGCAGCACAGGCTCATACACGATGACTTCGACACCTTTTGCTTTCAGGCGTTTCATAATGCCTTGGACGGCAGACGCACGGAAGTTATCCGAACCAGCTTTCATCACTAATCGATAAATACCCACGCACTTAGGTTGCCGTTTAAGAATACTGTCAGCGACAAAATCCTTGCGCGTGCGGTTCGCATCCACGATCGCTTTGATCAAGGTTTGCGGCACATCTTCATAGTTCGCTAATAGCTGCTTGGTATCTTTTGGCAAGCAGTAACCGCCATACCCAAAGCTGGGGTTGTTGTAATGGCTACCAATGCGCGGATCAAGGCAAACGCCATCAATAATCTGGCGGGTGTTTAAGCCGTGAGTTTCTGCGTAGGAATCAAGTTCGTTAAAATAAGCCACCCGCATCGCCAAATAGGTATTGGCGAATAACTTGATCGCCTCAGCTTCGGTGGAATCGGTAAATAATACCGGCACATCGTGTTTGATTGCCCCTTGTTTTAATAACTCGGCAAATTGCCGCGCTGCGTCAGTTTGCGCGCCAACAATAATGCGGCTTGGGTACAGGTTATCGTAGAGCGCCCGTCCTTCGCGTAAAAACTCAGGCGAAAAGATGATGTTATCATCCTGCCGTTGTTCCCGTAGTTGCTTGGTGTAACCCACTGGAACGGTTGATTTAATCACAATGGTACAGGTTGGGTTTACGGCTCGCACTGCAGCAATTGCGGCTTCTACACTGCTGGTGTTGAAGTAGTTCGATTTAGGATCGTAGTCTGTCGGCGTTGCCACAATCACAAAATCGGCATCGCGGTAGGCTGCCACAGGGTCGGTTGTCGCCGTCAGTTGCAAGGGCTTATGGCTAAGAAACTCTTGAATTTCTGCATCTACTATCGGTGATTGTTTTTGGTTGATGAGCGCGACCTTCGCTTCCACAATATCAACCGCCACCACCGGGTTATGCTGGGCTAATAGCACCGCGTTAGAAAGACCGACATAGCCAGTACCTGCAACCGCAATTTTCATGACAACCTCGTCCTTGTCGTAGTGTTCGATAGATCTTTATATAATTGTTAAGGAAAGCCGAGTATTTTAAGCGGCTGCGCGCAACTCCGCAAGGGGAAATCTACGCTGAACTGTTAAGGTTGTGTGATCACCACGAAAATCGGTAACGCCCTTGTGCATCAGGTTGCCCCAAAAAGACCAGCAGTTCACGGATAGGCGCAGGGGTGCTGGTATTGGGTACAATACTCCCGGTGACTGCAAGCTGGGGTGCGCCCCAATGACCGCTGACCTGCGCTTGCGCAGTTAAGCCCAATGCATTGCCTTGGGTGATCGCAAAGGCTACCGCATTGCTATTACCATCGGTTGTGCAACTTAACTCGGTTTGAAAATCACCGAGCGCATGCCATTCGTGGTTGATTCTCATCTCGGTGCCGCGGGTAATGGCTGTACCCCGTAGCCGCTCGCACCACTGGCTGCCATCGAAAGCGCCGAGCGCGTAATCGTCAATGTGAAGTTCGAGGTGGCCGGCTAAGGTAATCGGCACCGGTAGTTTCAGTTGTGTTATGAGTGGCTGGATAGCACCTTGGAGGTGCGTTTGTAGCGCCACCTGTTGCTGGCCTAGTTGTAACGCCAGCTGGCCATGTAGCTCATTGCCTGCCAGCGCAGGAATATCTACCTCAAGCGCCACTTGCCCAATGACTAAACGCCACGGGCTAAGCCGCCATTGTAGCTGGTGTAATTGCAGCTGCCCCCCGGTTGGCAGCTGCGCCTGGACATGCGTTTGCCCCTGCCATAGCGTGCCTTGCACTTGGCTCAGTTGCAGCTGCTGTGCGGCCTGACCACCAGCTTTGTGTACCAGCCAAGGCACGAGTGCTGCGGGCGCTTGGGCAATCAGCGCCACCACAAATAATACCAATCCGGCTATGATCAGTAGCCAACGTTTTCTCATAACTTCACCTGCAACCGCCGCACGCGCACTTCACCGGGCTGGTTCGCGGCGGTGACGTCGAGTTGTTCAATCGTTAAACCTGCTTGTTGCTCAGCAGCTTCGAGTAATTTTAGCAAGGCATCAAACGGCACGTGATCAATCACCACCACCAAACTATCAGCTTGGGGCTGTAAACGGGTGACTTCAATCTCAAGGACGCTGGCGAGCCGGGTGATCCGCTCGGTCAAGCTGCCAGTAATACTCGCTGTTGGAGTATTGCCGCGAACGCCACTGGCGACACTTTGATATCGACCGGTATTTTCCCGCACCCATTGCAATAACTGCTGTTGCGCTTCAACCTGTGCGCTACGCTGATTAATGCCGTGTTGCAGCGGCTGCCAGAACACCACATAGAGTACGGCCACCGCGAGTACAGCACCTGCTCCACGCAAAATCACCTTTTCCCGCGGAGTCAGCTGCTGGAGCCGTGCGTTGAGGGCCGGGAAGCGTTGTAACACATTATGCAGCCATTGTTGTTTTCCCACCATTGCATCCTTTTTCACAATTACACACTCTTTTTCACGGTTAAGGTGCCACTGACTGCGCCATTTTGGTTACTCACCGGCCCTTGCTCAACGACCACCATACCGCTTTGATTCGCCACTTTACGGAAGTTTTCAAGGCTGGCGAAATTTGCTGCGTGGACTTGTAAACGGAGCGTTTGGTTGTCGTAGCGCAGTAACTCTAATGTAATATCGCGGTTCGCTTGGAATGCACCGTCAAGGTGCAGCAGGAGCTCTAAGGGCGAGCTGGTATCGCCTGACATCCCCAAGCTTTCCAAATGACGGCTCAGCTGGGTGCGCACGTTAACAATGCGCGTCTCATTGGGGAACACGCTTTGGTACGTCGTGGTAATGGCTTGTTGCAGCTGCTCGAGCTGCTGATTCAGCTGCCAATAGTGCACTACTTGGCTGGCGTAAGCTACGACCACCAAGGCACCGGCAGCAACCGCGGCACTGCGATAACTGTGCCAGCCGCCACTGCGGCTACGTTTACGGGCTGCCCGGAACTGTTGCTGGCGCAAATTAATTGGCGGCGCTGTCAGCCCGCTTGCACTTAGCCCCGCGTGGTAACTTGCCGCGACGACACTCAAGGGTACTTCAATATCTTCTTGCTCCACCGCGGTTAACTTCAACCCATCGGTGAGTGTTTCCATGAGTGTATCAACTAAGTGATGGTCACAGGTAAAGCCATCATGTTCGCCCGTCCGGACAATCACCTGCTCCCCCAGAGTTAAGCTTCGGGCATGCTCGGGTTCTGGTTGCGGCACCATATAGATATCCGGGTACATGGTGTCACAGTCGATATCAGCTTGTCGTAATGCTTCGAGCCATTCGTGCATTCTCGCTTTGGCGACCACCGCAACAGGAATGGTTACCGTTGCGCCACTTTTTTTCACCGGCGGCCAAGCAAAGTGGAGATCGTTGATATCCTGTGCCAACTCATCTTCTAACGCGTTGGGGATCACCTGTTGCAGCATGCGCAACGCATTGCTTGGCAGCGTCACCGATGTCATCAGCACGTCGGTACCGCTGGCGTACGCAATCACCTGCCGCGAGCGAGCATGGTCGCGCAACTGTACGAGTTCGCTTACATCTGCCAGGGTTCCGCTGGCGATAAGCTCCTGCTGGCTGGAATTCCAAATCAGCCAATGCACGGGCGTACTTAAGCGAATAAATAATTGTTCCATGTTAGGGTTCTCCTAAACCGCGATAAATCACGGCAGTGGCACTGCGTGTTACCAACAGTTGGCTTTCCACAGGTAAGGTGAAATCACCGACGCCAATGGTTGCATTGATTTGAAAATACTTACTGGTTACGTCTAAATCGTCAAGCGGGCCACCGAGGTTAGGGTCGAGTTCACGGCCCGCGGCGTCACTCAGCGCACCATGATTACGTGCATCATCAAGTGAATCATAGCCATCTTGCCGACGGGTCGCCAAGAAACTCGCGGCATCGGCACGATTCATTGCGCCTAACGTCACCGCTTCAAGAAGTTCTGGTTGCTCACGGCTCACGGTATTAACGTTGATGCGCAGACTATTGTCACGTGGTAGCACGCAAACATACGGACGGATCTGCTGATAAATGGTGGCGCTTACGCCGCGAATTAACCGCAGTTCACTGACATGAGCGAAGTACGCATTAGCGGCGTTATAGGGAAAAGGTAAGCTGAGATAATCGACCGACTCACTGCCGTAACTGCCGCCGATATCACTATCTTCGTCGAGCCAGTCAGCCACCGAATCCACAATCACATCCGCGGTGTAGGTATCGATATCGTCCACCACGGCTAACAACAACTGGCGCAGTTGCGCTTTGCGGCGTAGTAGCAAGGCATCGTCTTCATTCGCACCAAACGCCAATGAATTCAGGTTGAAACAGCTGTGAAGATCTTTAATTTTGCCTTGAATGGCACCGCCTTCCACGGGGAAGACCATCCCATCGCCGGCGCTTTGCAGCGCCCACATTTGTTGTAAATGCGCGACACCGTTGTTATCGCTCAGTTCAGTCTGGAGTAATTCACGAGCGATATCTTCGCTGCTGAGCCAATACCAATAGGCTTGTTCAGCTGCGGTTAAGTTGATGGTGCGTTGTACGGCGGAATGTGAACGCCCGCTGAGCGATACTGCTAGCACGGTCACCAAGGCAATGACCAACAACACCATGAGTAAAGCCACCCCACGTTGTTGGCTGGGACGCGTTGATAAGAATTGGGGAGTTTGCTTAAGGCGCTGGCGAAGCATCAGTGCCTCCGTCAGCAAGTAGGAATACTCGCGTTAGGGTGCCCCACCGCCCGGTACTGATAGAAACTTCAACAGCTGATGGCAACCGGTAAGTTCGCAACTGTTGCTGTCTCAAACCCGGGCGTTGAGGACTTTTACTGGTGTTAAATACATCGGCGCTGCTTAGCGGTGTCACCTGAAACGCGGTGACCCCTGTTAGCAATTCGCGGGAGATGGGTTCGGATGACTCGCTGACATCTACATAGTAGAAGTGCTCTCGAACTAACACGTCATCACGGATGACATAGACGACGGGTTGCAGCTCACTGCGCGGAAATAGCCCCTGCGGGTTGAGCCAACCTGTGCGTACCAACCCCAGGCGGTTTTCGTCGATGAACAAATAACTACGGGTTACATTATCGCGCTTTACCAGTTGGCGCAAGTCTTGCTCAATGCTAATCATCGCAAATTGTAGGCGTTCTAACTCAGCTAAGGCCTCCTCACTTTGCTCACTGGCCCGCATCATGGTGTTGATAACAGCGGCGGAGGCCAAGCCAATCAAGGCCATCACCACCACGGCCACCAACACTTCGACTAAGGTGAAGCCATTGTTGCGGGTCATGGGGTATCCTCGCCGCGTTCAGCCTCGCTTGGCCGTTCGCTGAGAGGCCCTAAATAACGGCTCATAATCACTTCAGGGCTACGCTTAACATCAATTTCACCGGCATACACCCGCACGGTGATGTAGTAGACTTTGTCGGTTGCAGTTTCGCTGACCTGAGATTCCCACATCCATTCCTGGTCGGCAATTAATTCGACGCCGGTGCGTTTATCCACCGGTGGATATTCCAAACTAAGCCGTGCCAACGCATTGGCAGCGGCGTACTGAGCAAAGGTTTTGTTCTGGAGCTGCGTGAGATTGGCTAAATGTTGGCTGGTCGCCACTACGCCAGCAAGTGCGGCAAGGGCAAATAAGCCCAAGGCAAACATGACTTCTACTAAGGTGAACCCACGAATGTCACTGGCTGCCATTAGTCGACTCGCTCTAAGGTAATGTCGATGCCATCGGCACTGGCGATGCGCCAGCTATGGCTTTCCCCTAAACGGCTAAAATGGCGCACCACTAATTCAAAGCTGGGCAGCTCGCCGCTGCCGAGAATCATCAACTGCGGCGCTGGCTCTCGGGGCAGTTCATCGGCATCGCTACGCACGCCGTAGTCTTTTTTATCTTCACCGAACACTTCTTCCACGCGCGTGCCATCTTGTGCCAGCAACGCGAGATCGTCGGTGGCGATCATCAGGTCAAGGTCACGCAAGGTTGTCGCTTGCAGCGCACGGTGTTGCAGGTTCTGCCACCGGCCATCGGTAAATTCTAGAAACCGGTAGCGACTGCCATCGTCGATCCGTAAGCCAATGACGGCATGACGCAACAGCGCATAATCACGAGCATACCGGATACGGTCGTAAAGTGTTTGTGCGGCGGCAGCGGCTTCATCTTGCTGACGGCTTGGCACGACAAAGCTAACGGTTAAGGCCAGCATCGCGATAACCGCGATGGTGACCATCACTTCAACAAGGGTGAATCCGCGAGCTCGTCGTCTCATCTGTGCGCCGCGTTGCCTCTGCTATTACTCAATGTTCCAGTTACCGATATCATCATCGGTGCCGGTTTGCCCATCAGGGCCTGCTGAAAACACATCAAAGTCACCAAATTCGCCTGGGCTCAGCAATAAGTATTCATTGCCCCAAGGGTCAAGCGGCAACCGTTGAATATAGCCGCCACGGCGGTAGTTGCGGGGCCGTGGTTCAATGGTCGGCTCGTTAATCAGCGCATCTAAGCCTTGCTCGGTGGTTGGGAAAGTTCCGTTATCTAACCGATACTGCGCCAGCGCATTTTCTAGCGCAACAATATCGGCTCTGGCCTTTTGCCGGTTCGCTTGGTCAGCTGAGCCCAGCACGTTTGGCAAAATTAACGATGCCAATAAGCCTAGGATGGCAATCACCACCATGACTTCAATCAAACTAAATCCGTGGTTTCGTTTCATGTTCAACCTCTTGTTGTTATAAGCCAACGCTTTGATTCAGCGCCAAGATCGGCTGAATAATCGCAAGCACAATAAATAACACCACCCCAGCCATGACCACAATCAGCGCTGGTTCAAATATCTTCAGCGCCACGTTCATGGTGGTTTCAAAATCCCGATCTTGGTTATCAGCGGCGCGCCCTAACAGCTGCTCCAGCTCACCAGATTTCTCCCCCGCGGCAATCATGTGCAGCATCATGGGCGGAAATAACTTGGTCTGTGCCAACGCCGCCCGCAGGGATGTGCCTTCACGAACCCGATCGGCCGCTTCTTCAACGGCTATCTGCATCGCGCGGTTCGTGAGCACACGGCCGGTGATGCGTAAACCATCCAGTAAGGGCACTGCGGATGCGGTCAAAATACTCAAGGTGCGCGCAAACCGCGCAGTATTTACGCCTTTAATGACCCGTCCGAACAGTGGTACTTTGAGTACCCAGGCATCAAATTTATCCCGCCGTTCAGGTTTTTTCAGCAACTGGGCGCCAAGCAACAGGCCCACCAAGATTACGATCAGCATATAGAGACCATAGTTTTGTAGGAAATGGCTGATCGTTAATAACAACGTGGTGGTCGGGGGTAACGTTTGGCCGAGCCCACTGAACTGATCCACAATTTGTGGTACCACGCTCACCAATAGGAAAATAATGACGCCAATAGCCACCAAGGTCAAAATCACCGGGTATACCAACGCTTGAATCAATTGCCCTTTGAGGCGGTTACGTTGCTCGGTGTAATCGGCTAAACGGCTCAAAACTTCGTCGAGGTGGCCGGAGCGTTCCCCGGCTGCAACCATGGCGGTATACAGGCGATCAAAGACATGGGCATATTCAGCCATGGCCTCGGCCAGCGAATAACCTTCCACGACTTTTGATCGTACCGCCATCAACAGCTTCTGCAAGCGCGGCTTGTCGGTTTGTTCTGATACTGCGAACAGTGCCTGTTCAATCGGCAGCGCTGCCGCTACTAAGGTAGCCAACTGCCGGGTGATGAGGGCTAAATCGGCGGCACTGACGCCACGGGTTTGTAAGCGCTTACGCCAGCTGGGTACCTTAGTACTGCCGCTGGGGGTTGTGCTGCTGGTGGTTTCCGCCAGCTCAACTTTGATCGGAATGAGCCCTTGCTCACGTAACTGTGCCCGTACTTGGCGTTCGGTGTCGGCCTCCATCACCCCTTTGGTGGTGCGTCCGCTCGCATTCAATGCCTGAAATGCATAAGCTGCCACGGCTTACTCCTCGCGCGTTACGCGCAGTACTTCTTCCAACGTGGTTATGCCTTGCAATGCTTTGGCTAAGCCGTCATCACGAATGGAAGGTGCGCGGCCACGCAAATATTTCTCGATGGCTTGTTCGCCGTGACCATTATGAATCAAGCTACGGATATGTTCGTCCACCACCAACAGTTCATGAATCCCGGTACGGCCACGATAACCGGTGTGACTACACTTCTCACACCCCACGGCCCGGTACAACTCGGTGCTGTCGCTGGTGTTTACACCCGCCACATAGGCCAATTCTTCTGGGCTCGCCGCATAACTTTCTTTACAGTCGTCACACAAGGTACGCACCAAGCGTTGCGCAAGCACCGCTAATAGCGACGAACTGAGCAAGAATGGCTCTACGCCCATATCCTCTAAACGGGTAATAGCACCTGCTGCGGTGTTGGTATGCAAGGTTGACAGGACCAAGTGGCCGGTGAGCGACGCCTGCACTGCAATTTGTGCAGTTTCCATATCACGGATCTCACCCACCATCACGACATCAGGGTCTTGCCGCAAAATCGCCCGCAAGCCACGGGCAAACGTCATATTCACCTTCGGGTTCACTTGGGTTTGGCCAATGCCTTCAATGGCGTACTCGATGGGGTCTTCCACGGTGAGAATGTTACGATCCCGCGAGTTTATATCCATCAAGCCGGCATACAAGGTGGTGGATTTACCTGACCCTGTTGGACCTGTTACCAAAATAATCCCATGCGGTTTTTTAATCAGTTCGGCAAATATCTTACGGTTCGCTTCGGTCATGCCGAGTTGTTTTAAATTCAGACGCGCATTGTTTTTATCCAGTAACCGCAGCACCACGCGCTCACCATGGTTAGACGGCATGGTCGAGACCCGCACGTCAACAGCACGGCCGGCAATTAATAGGCTGATCCGGCCATCTTGTGGCACCCGCTTTTCCGCGATATCCAACTGTGCCATCACCTTGATCCGTGATACCAGCAACGAGCTGAGTTTGCGGTTTGGTCGAATAATTTCGCGCAATACGCCGTCAATGCGAAAGCGCACCACTAAATCCTTTTCGAAGGTCTCGATGTGAATATCCGACGCGCCTTCTTTAATAGCTTCAGACAGCATTGCGTTGATCAGCTTGATAATGGGCGCATCATCTTCGCTTTCGAGTAAGTCTTCAGTTTGTGGCAGCTCATCCGCCAGTGAGAACAAGTTGCTCTCGTTACCAATATCTTCCATCAACTGTTTAGCTTCGGACGAGTCGCGCTGATAAGCTTGCGTGAGAATCGCGTCAAACTCATCGTCTGGGTGGCGCTCTAGTTTAAACGCGGTACCCAACACCCGCCGCACTTCCAACAAAGCTGTGGGGGTGACTGACTCACGGGCATGCACCACGGGTGTGCGCTGGTGCTGCTCTGTGCCCTCGCCTTGGCTGTACGCCACCACCACGCCGTAGCGTTTCGCAAAAGCAAAAGGTAACCGTCGCGGTGCCACTTGCGCGGCCACATTCGCGATATCAGTCATGATTTCCACCTTTACCTGACTGCTGCGCTTCTTGTTCTTGCAAATACTCTTCGAAGGTCGGTGGCAACGTTAACGGTCCATCCCACTCGGGCAATACTGGTTGCTTGGTTAACGGCATCAACGATAACCCTTCTTCATCGGCTTTGATTTGCTCTGCACGAATGTAGTTGTACTTGCGCGACGATAACGCTGACGCAGTAATGCCGTCACGGACAATGGTCGGCTTCAAGAAAATCATCAAGTTGCGCTTACGTTTGGTGGTCGAAGTACTTTTGAATAAATGCCCCAACACTGGAATGTCACCCAGAAGCGGTACTTTTGAGACGGATTCCTGCACGTCTTCGTCAATGAGACCGCCAAGGACAATAGTTTCACCGTCATCGGCCATCACCACGGTTTTCAATTCACGTTTGCTGATGGTGATGTCCACCGCTGTTGCGCCACTAATGCTCGACACTTCCTGTTCGATAATCAGCTGCACCCCACTGCCTTCGTTAATTTGTGGTGTCACTTTTAGCTTGATACCGACATCTTCCCGCTTCACAGTTTGGTACGGATTATCGTTATTCGCACCTGTGGTCGAGCCAGTAATGGTTGGTACGGATTGCCCCACAATGAACGATGCTTCTTCGTTATCGACGGTCATTAACGATGGCGTCGCCAAAATGTTTGAGTTCGTATTGGAGCTTACCGCTTGCAAAATCGCACCCCAGTCGTTTTTCACCACCCCAACCATCATGCCGTTTACGTTTTGCAACGTTTCTGCCAACAAGGTCATGTTACCAGGGCGATCGGGTTCTTTGGTGGTCACCATATTACCGTCCACCACCGTGGTGGTTTCTCGCCCTTCGATTTCACGTGCCATATAAGCACCTGCCGCAAGCTGACCAATGCCTACTTGGCGGCCATTGTTGTACTGCACCATACCGGCGTCTTCACTAATCCATTGCAAGCCAAAATCAACGCCGTTGCCTTCCATGATCTCAACAATAATGGCTTCCACATGCACTTGTGCGCGACGAATATCCAACTGGCGGATCACACCTTCAAGGTTGGCGAGGAGATCGGGCTGCGCTGTAATCACTAATGAGTTAGATGACTCATGAGCACTGATTGATATCGCATTGTTGTTGCGGTTAACCATGGTCCGGCGCGCGCCAGCTGTGGCTGGAGCGGCTGCAGCAGCTCCCCCCGTGGTTTCCGCCTGCAAGCTTTGGCTGACCCCTTGTAACACTTCCACCAATTCACTGGCTTTAGCGTACTTCAGGTAATACACCCGAGTATTCCCGTCACTGCGTAAATCTTGGTCGAGTTGCTCAATCAGTGCCATAACGCGGTCGCGTGCTCGCGGCTCACCGCTAATGACCACACTGTTGCTACGCTCGTCAGCAACAATCTTTGGAATCAATAGGGCTGGCGTTCCATCGGTGCTACGCTCATATAAGCTCGCAGCAATACGCACCACTTCAGCAGCCGATGCGTGATTTAGTTTCACCACGGTGACATCCTGGTTACCGGCACGATCTACCCGTTCGATAATTTCCACCAAACGTTGGATCGTTTCGCTTCGGCCAGTCAGCATAATGACATTGGATGGGTCGTAGCTAACCACGTTACCACCGCCACTTTGATCGTTGAGCAAGCGTAACAATGGTGCGAGTTCACGCACGCTGACATTGGCAACTGGCACCACCCGCGTCACCATAGTGTCGCCGCCCATTGAGTTGTCATCGACCACCGGAATCGCACCGTTACGCGCATCTTTATCGCGCATAACTTTGATCACACCTGACTCCATCTCAATTGTAGCGAAGCCGTACACTTCCAAGACATTCAAGAAGAACTGCCAGTACTGTTGTTCGTTCATCACATCGTAGCTACGCACATCAATGCGACCACGGACATCAGGGTCAATAATAATAGTGCGCCCGAGGTTGCGTCCCACCACTTGGATGAATTCGGTGATATCAGTGTTTTTAAAGCTCGCCGCATATTCAACTGGCTGCTCATTTGCTGAACGCTGCAGCTGCATTTGTTGTGCATTCACTTCAGGCAACGTACTGGCCAGTGCTAAGCCGAGTAAAATCGCAAGTGCCAATGACGTTTTTTGCATAGGGTTCCCTTAATTCTCTTGTTCTGGTTCGGCTACCGGGAGTGCCGTGAGTAATTCAGTCATGCTAATGGGGATATCGACGGTTTCATTACCCCGTAACACGGTCACAGTCGCTTCGGTTAATTGGCCTAACTGTCCCGTAATCGCCATCGCGCTCCGCACGTTGGTTAAATCTTGACCATTAATTACAATGGCGATATCGCCGTCTTGAAAACCGACTTTCTCAAACCATTGCGCTTGCCGCCCCGCTTGCAGTCGATACCCCATTAACCGATTACCATTACGTACCGGGGTGACCCGGACCACGTCTAAAATAGAGCCTTCAGTTAACCGGCTGCTACTTGCTTCGGCTGCGGCATCGCGGTTGCGTGCAATTACGCGTCGGCTGGTTTGCGGGCGGTCAGTTGCGGCAAGGTTGGAGCTGTTACTCATGCTCAACGATAACCCTGGACTCAGTTCACCAATGCCTTCTAGTTCGAGCGTTTCTAACCGGCCGTTGTTGTCGAGCAATAGTTTATCGGCGTAAATTTCTTTGATTTCAACTGCGGTGCCTTCGAGTTTTTCACCCACACCGTACACCTGTTGCGTGCCGTTACGTTCGATAATAGCGGCCGAACGTTCGGGCACATTTGATGCCGATACGCCCAACAAGCGAATATTCAATGACGTGCGCGGTGCATTCACAGTAGTGACAGGAACATCTGCGCTCGCCGCACCAAACAGATTCAACGCGATCAGTGGGCGCACCGAAGCGTGCTGCGTGGCAGGCGCTGCGCTCATAGCAATAGGCCCGCCGACCACCGGCGGTAATGGGGTGATAATGCGCCACGTCAATTGTGCTGCCAACCAAATGGCGACAACCGTAAACACGGCAGTGAGTATGGTATTGACGTGCGTGTTCTGTATTTGCATGATTGAATACTACACTTTCGTTATAATTATGTGACACATTCGTCTTTTAGTCATTCTAGCCTTACTCAACTCAAGAGAACAGATCAATTTTGCGGAATCTGATATAGTGCCTAATCTTTTTTTCAATTCGATGACAGGCGTTTAACAATCATGTACTACACTAAATTTCCACACATTGATCAATTATTACGCTATACCTTCGTCGACAAAGATGTTCGCGGCGAATTAGTGCAACTGTCCAACAGTTATCGACGCTTTTTTTTAGGACGCGCTTATCCTCGTGCAGTTAACCGAATGCTGGGGGAATTGATGGCAGCGACCTCGCTATTAACGGCGACGTTAAAGTTTGAAGGCCATATATCCCTGCAAATTCATGGGGATGGCCCAGTAAACTTTATTACCGTGAATGGTAACCACAAACAAGAGTTACGCGGTCTTGCACGGGTGCGTGATGAAGTGTCAGAAGACCTCTCCACTGTGAAAGAACTCCTTGGCCCCAATGCATTGTTAGTTATCACCATTACCCCAGAGCGAGGCGAGCGCTACCAAGGTGTGGTTGCCGCTGAAGGTGACACCATTGCTAGCCTCATTGAAGCCTATTTTAACAAATCCGAGCAGCTACGCACCCGCATCTGGTTATTTGCCGATGGTGAGTTTGCATCAGGCATCATGCTGCAGGTGTTGCCAGCTGCGGGCACATCGGACGATGATTTCGACCACTTGGTGCACTTGACCGACACTATTACCGAGCACGAAATCTATGTTCTCTCTGGCGAGGAGATCTTGCATCGTCTCTATCATCAAGAGAAACTCGAGCTGTACCCGCCCCAGAGGGTTCGATTTAAGTGTACCTGCTCACGGAAAAATACGTTGAATGCGCTGGCATCTGTGTCGCCTGAAGAGCTGGAAGAGATTCTATTAGCCGACAGCGTTATCACAATGACGTGTGATTACTGCAACAAAAAATACCAATTTACCGAACCCGAGTTGCGGGAAGAGTTACTCCGTAGGTAACAACAGGGCATTAACAAAGCGACACTTAGTGTCGCTTTTTTAAATGTTTCAATAACCGCTTACGCTTGCGCTGCTGCGACAGCGTGAGCTGGTTTTTCTTGCCCGCATAAGGGTTCACCGATTCACGAAATTCCACTTTGATCGGAGTACCCATCACGCCCAAGGATTTACGGAAGTAGTTGGTTAAATAACGTTTGTAGGAACCTGGTAGTGCATCCACTTGGTTGCCGTGGACAATCACCCGTGGCGGGTTGTAGCCACCGGCGTGTGCATACTTGAGCTTGACCCGACGACCACTGACTAATGGTGGCTGATGATCGTCCACTGCGGCTTCTAAAATGCGGGTTAGTTTGGCTGTACCAACGCGGGCGGTGGCCGATGCATAGGCTTCCAACACCGATTCAAACAAGTTACCAACACCACTACCGTGCAACGCAGAAATAAAGTGCACACGGGCAAAATCCACAAAGCCCAAGCGGCGATCGAGCTCTCGCTTGATCTCGTCGCGATGGTCTTGGCTGAGACCATCCCACTTGTTCACCGCAATAACGATAGAACGGCCCGCGTTAATCGCAAAACCGATGAGGTTTAAATCTTGATCGGAGATTGTTTCGCGTGCATCGATCACCACAATAACCACGTTTGCATCTTCGATGGCCTGTAACGTTTTGATCACCGAAAACTTCTCGATGGTTTCGTCAATTCTGCCACGGCGGCGCACCCCAGCAGTATCGATCAAGATGTACTCACGGCCATCACGCTCCATCGGAATATAGATGGAATCACGCGTGGTACCGGGAAGGTCATACACCACCACCCGTTCTTCACCTAGAATACGGTTAGTTAAGGTGGATTTCCCTACGTTCGGGCGGCCCACAATCGCCAACTTTAAGGGTAGGCTCTCGTAGTCGATAGCAGCATCAGGGTGACTGGCGGCTTGGCCAATGACCTGACCTTCAGCGTCAATGATATTGCCGTCAGCATCAATGACGTTACCCTCATCATCATGGGTTACCGGAGTAGCTGCAGCCGCTTGTTGCGTCAACACTTCGGGGTAGCTTTCGAGCAGTGGCGAAAAACAACTTTTTAGCAGTTGCTCCACCCCACGGCCATGTGCTGCAGCAATGCCGTAGACATCCCCTAAGCCGAGTTCATAGAAATCGGCACGGGCGGCATCGGCGTCGATACCATCAATTTTATTGGCTACGACATAGGCTGTTTTATTCACTCGTCGTAAGTGTTCAGCGATATTTTTGTCCGCCGCAGTAACACCTTCACGAGCGTCTACCATAAACAACACCACATCGGCTTCATCAATGGCGCGCATCGATTGCGCAGCCATTTCCGCATCAATGCCGACTTCTTCGCCATGGACACCGGCAGTGTCAATCACAATAAACTGATACCCATCGTAGTTGGCCTGACCGTACTTACGGTCACGCGTTAACCCGGGAAAATCTGCCACTAACGCATCCCGCGTGCGGGTGAGCCGGTTAAATAAGGTTGATTTGCCCACATTGGGGCGCCCGACCAAGGCTACGACTGGTAACATACTGTGTTACATCCTTACCGCGAGTAATGTGCCGTCGCGTAATTGTACGTACAGGGTATCGTCGGCTACAACAGGTGCGGTGTAGACATCGTCACCGACCTCTAAACGACCTTCGGTCACCCCTGTGAGAATATTGATAAAATGCAGATACCCGTGACGGTCACCCACCACAATGTAATCTTTAAAACGTACCGGTGCCGTCAGGTGACGCCCGGTGTAGTCGTTGTTCGACCAAATTTCGATGCCACCCTGTGCATCTAACGCCGATACTGAGTCTTCGACGTCCGTCAGGAACAACCGTCCGCTGACATGCAAAAGGTTTTGATAGGACGAGTAATCACGGCGCCAGATAATTTGACCGGAGGCCGCATCAATCGAAACTAAAGCGCCGTTGTACGCTACTGCGTACACAACCCGACCACTGATAATCGGCTGCGTGTCAACATCGACGAGACGGTGCAACTCGGTCGTTCCGGTCGGTATGGCTAAACGCGTTTCCCACGCTGGCTGACCATTTTCAGCGACCAACACGATCAATTTACCGCCCGCAGTGCCCACAAACACTCCACCTTGTGCATAGGTTGGTGATGCTGTTCCACGGAGCGACAACGATGGTGTTTCTGTGGTGTTACGCCATAGCGGCTCACCGGTTGCTTGATCTAACGCAAGCACTTCGCCGGTAGCACCTGTGATATACACCATGCCACCGCCAACGGCTGGATCTGACAAGACTTCTGCACGTATGCTTTGATGCCATTTAATTGCACCTGTGGCAGCTTCTAACGCTACCAGATCACCGTTCTCGGTGCCCAGATACACAATACCATCAGCAGCGGTTAACCCACCGGCAATGCGAAACGGCTCGCCTTTACGCCACCAAGTGCTGGCTTGTTGGCCAATTTCGCTGCGTAAATCGAGGCGCCATTGAGTTTTACCCGTATTGCGGTCGATGGCCATGACAATGCCATCGCGATCAGCTGCGACCAAGGTATCACCCACCACGACTGGGTTCAGGTGCGAGAAGTAATGCCGAACCCCGTTACCAACATTAGCCTTCCACACCACCTTAGGCTGCACTTTGGCATCGATGGGTTGCAATAATTTATAGGTGATCTCTTCCTTGACGAAAATCGAACACCCGCTCAGTAACACCGCTAGCGCGGCGATGAGTCCAAATTGTTTGATCTGTCTCATGAACCCGCCACAATGCTATTCAGTTTCAGTTCTGCTAAGCCTTCCGCTCCATGTGCCTGGGCGGTCAGGTAAGCTTGGCGTGCACCGCTATAATCCCCTTTGGCGAGCAGGATGTCGCCTTGCAGTTCATAGGCAATTGCAGCAAACGCGCTCACTTGAATGGCTGCATTGGTTGCTGCTAAAGCTGCTTCGTACTGCTCTTGGGCCAACAATACCCGTGCTTGGCGTAACGCTGCTAATGCGGCTAACTCTGGCTCAGCAGTGTCACGAATGGTTTGCAGCGCGCTCACCGCAGTACCGTAATCATTTGCATCAATAGCCGCTTTGGCCAATTGAAACGCTGCCAGCTGGCTGTACGCACTGGTATTGTTGTTGACAAAATCCTGCGCCGCGGTCAAATCATCGTCGTTACCACTAAACAGCGCAGCCACCACTTGTTCAAACTGCACCGATGCTGCTTCACGTTCTGCACGTACTTGCGCATCGTAATAACGCCAGCCGTAGAAAATCGCGAAACCAATGACTAAACCAGCCACGATACCTTTGCCGTGTTCGTTCCAGAACGCTTTTAATTGTTCAATTTGTTGTTCTTCGGTATTCATCCGTTTACTCCAAGGTTCAAATCGGTGAGCGACGTCAACACTTGCGGCTCAATATCCCGTTGACGTAAATGCCTTAACTCAAAATCTGTATCACGAACCAACAGCGCATAGGTCGCACCAGATTTATCAGCTCGCGCTAATTTTTTCTTCATATTTTGGCTGCCGCTATGCAACTGCACTCGTAAATGCGGCTGCGCCGTCCGAATTTGTTCGGCAACAGCAGGCGCTTTTAGTTCCGCAGCTGGCGTTGCTGCCATCACGTATACATCGAGTGTTGGCACTGGTGGGATTTTACCCTGATTCGCCAGTAACAACACTAAGCGCTCCATACCCATAGCGAAACCAACCGCTGGGGTAGCTTTACCCCCTAATTGTTCCACTAAGCCGTCGTAACGACCACCAGCACACACCGTACCTTGGGCGCCTAACTCAGTGGTGACCCACTCAAACACGGTACGATTATAGTAATCAAGGCCACGCACCAAGCGTTCATTCAGCACGTAGTTAATACCGGCAGCATCGAGACGCTGACATAAGCCGTCAAAATGCGCACGGGATTCGTCATCCCAAAAATCAGAGAGTTTAGGTGCATCAACCAACACGGCTTGGGTGCTCTCGGACTTACTATCCAGTACCCGCAAAACGTTGGTGTCGAGGCGGCGCTTGGAATCTTCATCGAGTGCATCTTCATGCTGCCGTAAAAACTCCCGCAAGGCTTCGCGATAGGTTGCTCGCGCCTCATTAGAGGCCAACGAGTTCAATTGCAATTCAACTTGCTCGGCAATACCGAATTCTTGCCACAACCGCGCTGAGAGCAAAATCACTTCTGCATCGATATCTGGCCCGTCCATGCCAAAGGCTTCAATACCGAACTGATGAAATTGGCGATAACGCCCTTTTTGTGGGCGCTCATGGCGAAACATTGGACCTAGGTACCACAGCCGTTGGATTTGGTTATACAACAAGCCATGCTCATTCCCAGCGCGAACACAGCTGGCAGTACCTTCTGGGCGTAGGGTTAAGCTGTCACCGTTACGATCGTCAAAGGTGTACATTTCCTTTTCGACGATATCAGTGACTTCGCCGATAGAGCGTTTGAAGAGATCGGTGCTTTCTAAAATCGGCATCCGAATTTCTTGATAACTGTATTGTGCGGCCACGCGCCGAAGCACGCCCTCGACGTATTGCCACGCCGGCGTGTCACTCGGCAAAATATCGTTCATACCGCGAATTGCTTGAATATTTTTTGCCACGTTCGATTAACCTAAAACGAAAAATGGCGCACAGTATACCGCAGGTTTATTTTTGCTTCACGGGAATCTGTTCAGCAGATAAGCGTTTTACTTGTTCGCGAATGCGTTTTTCTAACTCATCGACCAAGTTGTCGTTGTCGAGTCGATCTTTTTGCCGCTCGCCATTTAAGTAAAAACCGCTTTTGTTTTTAGCTCCCGCTAACCCCACATGCGAGATCAACGCTTCACCAGGGCCATTTACCACACAGCCAATGATGGACACGTCCATTGGTGTGGTGATGTCTTCCAGTCGCTGCTCAAGTGCGTTGACGGTACCGATCACGTCAAATTCTTGCCGCGAACAGCTGGGGCAGGCAATAAAGTTTATCCCACGGCTACGTATGCGCAGAGATTTAAGGATATCAAAGCCAACTTTCACTTCTTCGACGGGGTCGGCAGCCAGCGAAATCCGCAAGGTGTCACCAATGCCTTCGGCAAGTAACATACCTAAGCCAATGGCTGATTTCACTGCGCCACTACGCATACCACCGGCTTCGGTGATGCCTAAATGCAATGGTTGCTCAATTTGCTTGGCCAGCAAACGATACGATTCCACTGCTAGGAATACATCGGACGCTTTGACACTAACTTTAAAGTTGTGGAAATCGAGGCGATCGAGAATATCCACATGGCGCATGGCCGATTCCACCAATGCTGCTGGCGTTGGTTCGCCATACTTTTCTTGGAGATCACGCTCGAGTGAGCCACCGTTCACGCCGATGCGGATCGGGATATTACGATCACGGGCCGCATCCACCACCGCGCGAATCCGCTCTTCATTGCCGATATTGCCTGGGTTGATGCGCAAGCAATCAGCACCATATTCCGCGACTTTGAGCGCAATGCGATAGTCAAAGTGAATATCAGCCACCACCGGGATGGGACTTTGCGCTTTGATCAGGCGAAACGCCTCAGCGGCATCCATGGTTGGTACACTCACCCGCACCAAATCAGCGCCGGCATTGGCAATGGCTTGGATTTGCTTGACCGTGGCTGCCACATCGGTGGTTTCCGTGTTGGTCATGGATTGCACAGCAATCGGCGCACCATCTCCAATCGGAACGTTTCCGACATAGATACGGCGTGAAGGTCGGCGTTGGATTGGGGTTGTATACGTCATGGGCACTTCGCGTGGTTGGGTTCGTTACAATTAGTCGAGGGTGAGGGTGACGCTACGATTACGGCGATACCCACTCAAATCGACCGGTTCATCATTATAGACTAAGGTGACGAATTCTGGTTTACACAAGATAATATCAAATGGCGGCGTTCCCGTCAGCGGCATTTCGTAACCAGCGGCTTTCACACCAATGGCGATATCACGGCCGGTACCATCTGTCACTTTTACCCAACACTCACCACTAAAAGTAAGCACCAGGCTGGCTTGACCCGCTTCGAGTGTTGGCTCGCTAACAACAGTTGCACTGGCTGGCTCGTCAGCGACCACTTGTTCTTGTGCTTGTTCTTGTGCTTGTTCTTGTTCTTGTGCTTGCTCTTGTGCTGGTTGTTGTTCGAGTTGTTGTTCCGGCTCTAGCACTACCACAGCAGCTTCGTGTGGTTCATCGTCAGCTAAATCAAAAAGATCATCATCGTCTGCCAGGGTATCTTCCACTACGTCAGCCGATGGTGATGCCGGTTGTGCCACTGGCGTTGCTGGGCTGGTTGCCGTAGTAACGCGTGAGCTACTGGTGGTGCTGGTACCGAAAACGCCGTCGGCCTGAATATCTTGCCACCACCACAACACCGCCATCGCAATCACAACACCGATGATGAGGTAACTGATAAGCATGAGACGATGGTCATTGCGTTCACGGGTTTTGCGTTTGGAAAAGCTTTTCATATTGATAGCTGCCGAGGGCACCTCGGCATAGCCCATTTGTTGATAAGCTTCCATGACTTGGTTTTCATCGACATCTAAGGCTTTCGCCATCAACCGCAAATAACCGCGTACATAGGCGGCAGGTTCAATATTGTGGTAGTTGTCGGCTTCAATTTGCGCGATTAAACTGATGCGCAACCTTAGCGTAGACGCGACCTGTTGGGTGGTCCATTGTTTTTCTTCACGAGCAGCTCGCAGTAACTGCCCTGGGGTGACCAGCTGTGCGGGCGGTGCCGGCTGCTCTGCTGCTGGTTGTTCTTGGTCGTGCTCTTGTTGGTGTTCAGATGCCATAGTCTATCGCTGTGTTGTCTTTATTTCTGTCGAAACTTATCATCGGCGGTATGATTGCGAGCAAGCTCCAGTAAGGCTTCTGCTTGGACATATTGGCCTTGCTGATGCGCACAACGGGCCGCGTTGTGATACGTCGTCGCCAATTTCACATAACTGGGCTGTGCCAATGCGCGTTGAAACATATGCTGCGCTTCAGTGTAGCGTTGTTGGCGACATAATAATACGCCTAAATTGTTATAGTTATCACCGTTTTCTGGGGCTAATTCAATGGCTTTTTTATAATACTGCTCAGCTTTAACCCAATCATTAACGTGCACGTAATAGTGTGCCAACCCCGCTTGCACATTCGCAGACTTCGCAGCATGTTGCTGTGCACGCACTAAATTTGCTTTCGCTTGTTCGAGGTTACCACCAGCTAAATACTGGAGCCCCAGTGCCAACCGCGCTTCCGCCGCAGCATGCTGCTGGCTCGGCGCTGGTGCACAACTGATGGTTAGCATCCCAGCCAACGTCAACAGCAGCATCTTTCGCATCACAATTCCCTCTGTAAAGACCGTTATCTTAACGGTTATTCACGTCAGATCAAGCAATGGGAAGCAATCTGTTGTCGATGAATTGGACCATCGAGCGGACACTTACAATGGTTTAACGCTAATCTCAGCACCGCCGCGTTGCGCTTGTTGTTTCTTAATGATCCGTTTGGTACGGTCAATCACATCACCAACCAGCTGACCACAAGCAGCATCAATATCGTCACCACGCGTACGGCGAACGACGACAATGTAGCCTTTTTCCATCAGTACTTTGGCGAAGCGGTCAATACGCGAATTCGACGAACGACCATAGTCGGAACCAGGGAATGGATTAAATGGAATGAGGTTGATTTTGCACGGCGTGTCTTTTAACAGCTCAGCTAACTCGGCGGCTTGTTCCATCGAATCGTTGATATGATCCAACATCACATATTCAATGGTAATCGTCTTATTGGCTTTAGAGCCGTCGATGTAATCGCGACTGGCCTGCAAAAATTCCTGAATATTGTATTTTTTATTGATCGGCACAATCTCATTGCGCAACGCATCGTTTGGGGCGTGCAACGAGATGGCTAAAGCGACATCAATTTCTTCTTTGAGCTTATACAACGCTGGCACCACGCCAGAGGTGCTGAGTGTGACGCGCCGCTTGGACAAACCAAAGGCGTTATCATCAAGCATCAGCTCCATGGCTGGCACCACGTTGGCTAAGTTGAGCAAGGGCTCGCCCATACCCATCATGACCACGTTGGTGACTGGTTTTACGCCAGTTTCACCAAATGGCCCTAATAACTTATTCACCCGCCAGACTTGGCCAATAATTTCCGCCACCCTAAGGTTACGGTTAAAGCCTTGCTGGGCGGTCGAGCAGAAGGTGCACTCAAGTGCGCACCCTACCTGCGAACTAACACAAAGAGTAGCCCGATCCCGCTCTGGGATCCAAACGGTCTCGACATCTTGGCCGTCGAATAAGGTCATTGCGAATTTAATGGTGCCGTCGGCTGACTGCTGTTGCAGGCGAACTTCCGGCGCCCGAATTTCCGCCACTTCTTTTAGCTTCTCACGCAATCCCTTGTTGAGATTGGTCATCTGCTCAAAGTCATCCACGCAATAGTGATACAACCACTTCATCACTTGATCGGCGCGAAATGGTTTTTCTCCTAGCTCCTCGAAGAACTGCCGCATGGCAGTCCGGTTCAAATCGAGTAGATTTACTTTTTTATCAATGGCGTTCATGGATGACCGTTATTCGTTAGGTGTTAGCGAGTACGTGGGCAAAGCTCGTCTTCAGTGAAGAAGTAAGCAATTTCACGTGCAGCTGATTCTAAAGAGTCTGAACCGTGTACAGCGTTTTCGTCGATAGATACAGCATAGTCGGCACGCAAGGTTCCTGCCAATGCGTCCGCTGGGTTGGTTGCACCCATGATATCACGGTGACGCTTCACGGCGTTTTCGCCTTCTAACACTTGCACCATGATTGGGCCTGAGGTCATGAAATCTACCAACGCGCGGAAGAAAGGACGCTCTTTGTGTTCTGCGTAGAAGCCTTCAGCTTGCTCGGTAGTTAAGTGCATCATTTTAGCTGCAACAATACGAAACCCTGCAGTTTCGAAACGGTTGTAGATAGCGCCGATAACGTTCTTAGCAACGGCATCTGGCTTGATGATAGAAAGAGTGCGCTCTAAAGCCATGGTGTTCTCCGATTGAGGTTAACAATGTGGATATGCATCTATGCAAATTTAAAATCGCGCGGATTATACCCAAAAGTGGTTCTTAGAGCTAGCAAATCAGCGTGCATGGCAAACTCCGGTGTTATGAAAAAATCGATTATGCCATTCGATATTTTCACATGCCATCAAATTACATACATGCTTGTATGTATGTATAATAACAGGGTGATTAAATCTGGTACTAAAAAACGCTTGTAGTAAGGATGTAGGCGTATGACAACACTTTCAAACAAACTCCTAGGTGTCGCCCTAGGTACGCTGCTGTTACCTACACTGTTGAGTCCCACCGCGCACGCTGATGAATTTCATTTGACGGCCAGCTACTCCACCGATCACCTCACCGGCATTCGGCTAGGCTACCGTTGGACGGATGGTCCGAAAATCTTACCGGAGGCTTGGTTTGCTTGGGTCGGCTCGCCACGCGTGCACTGGGAGCTCGGATTAAATACTTGGGTGAACTCACGCAATTCCGATGACCGAATCAATGCCGTCACCTTTAGCCCGGTTTTACAGTGGGCACTCACTCACGGCGAACGTCCACTGTTCCTTGAAGCTGGGATTGGCGTGTCGGTATTAGATGAGCAGCGTATCAGCGACCGAAACTTATCAATCTCGTTCCAATTTGAAGATCGCATTGGGATTAGCTGGCAATACGATCCATTCTCTGATGCCCGCATAAGTTTTGGCTATGCGCACTACTCGCAAGCGGATCTTGACCGACCTAATGATGGCCTCGACTTTTGGAGCTTAACCTGGCACAAGCCTCTATAACACAGCTTTACAACTGCCACGGCAAGGCGTATTGTGGTAGCAACTTTGGGCGTGTAGACGTCTAACTTAACCATGGAGTTACTATGACACAACAAATTACCTTAGGCGGCGGTTGCTTTTGGTGCACTGAAGGTGCTTACAAACAGGTCCGTGGTATTCGCAAAGTGCAGTCAGGTTATGCCGGTGGGCACCATGCTCACCCTTCCTATGAAGACGTGTGCTCGGGTACCACAGGGCACGCTGAAGTGGTGCAGTTAACCTTTGACCCAACGGCGATTTCGGTACGCGAGATATTGGAGATTTTCTTTGCCATTCATGATCCAACCCAATTGAATCGGCAAGGCAATGATATTGGTACCCAGTACCGCTCAGCGGTTTTCTATCACACCGAGCAGCAACGCCAACTGGCGGAAGAGATTATTGCGGAAATGGAGCAAGAGCGCGTGTGGCCCGATCCTATTGTGACCATCATCGAACCGATTGGGCAGTTCTGGCCGGCTGAGGATTATCACGAGAACTATGCGGAACGTAATCCTGAGAATGCATACTGCCAAGCAGTGGTGCAGCCGAAACTTGCGAAGTTCCGCCGCACCTTTGCCAGCAAATTGCGTTAGCCTTCTTTGGCGTGGTTGATGCTGTACTTGGGAATTTCGACCACCAGATCAACCCCATTTACGCGGGCTTGGCATCCTAACCGTGAGTCAGGATCTAAGCCCCATGCTTTATCTAGCATGTCATCTTCGTTTTCTTCAATGTCATTGAGTGAGTCTCCACCTTCACGAATATGAACGTGACAGGTGGTACAAGCGCAGACTTTCTCACAGGCGTGCTCAATTCCGATACCATTGCGCAGTGCCGCATCCAAAACGCTTTCGCCATCTTGGGCTTCAACCACCGCCCCTTCTGGGCAGAGTTCATGGTGTGGCAAAAAAATAATCTTTGGCATTTTTACAACCTCGTTTGGCTCACCTGGCCTTGCTTAAATTTCGTCTATTTTACTACCGGCTAACGCTTTGCGAATGCCTGCATCCATACGGCGTGCCGCAAACTCGGCACTGGCCTGATCGACCTCTTTGATGACCGCTTCAATGGCATCGGCGGAATCACCTTGGCGTGCTTGGCGTAATTTATTCATCGCTTGTTCAAGTGCTTCGCGCTCTGCGGCTGACAGTAACGCAGCATCTGCGGCTAAGGCACTGTCCAGTGCCACCAACACGCGGTCAGCTTCCACTTGTTGTTCACGCAACATCCGTGCCGCCATATCATCCTTCGCATGCGTCATCGACGCGCGAATCATCTGGGTAATGTCTTCTTCACCCAAGCCATAGGATGGTTTGACTTGTACCGATGCGCTCACACCACTGGATTTTTCCATCGCGGTAACGCTTAACAAGCCATCAGCATCCACTTGGAAGGTCACCCGAATGTGGGCGGCACCTGCGGCCATGGGCGGAATATCGGTCAACACGAAGCGCGCTAAGCTACGACAATCGTCTACCAATTCACGCTCGCCTTGCACCACGTGAATCATCATGGCGGTTTGGCCATCCTTGAAGGTGGTGAATTCTTGCGCTTTCGCAACGGGGATAGTGGTGTTACGTGGAATCACTTTTTCCACTAATCCCCCCATAGTTTCCAGGCCTAGCGATAACGGAATGACATCCAGCAACAGCATATCTGAGTCAGGCTTGTTGCCGGCAAGAATATCGGCTTGAATGGCGGCACCTATAGCGACGACTTGATCGGGGTCAATCGATGTGAGCGGCTCCCGCTGGAAAAATTCACCGACCAATTGCCGTACCAGCGGGACGCGGGTTGACCCACCGACCATGACCACATCGAGTACTTCGTCAGCACTAACGCCCGCATCTTTCAACGCACGGCGGCAAGCGCTCAGGGTGCGACGCACTAAGCTGTCAATCAATTGATTAAACTGTTCGCGGGTCAACTCGATGCGCTGTGTTTGCCATTCAATCAACGCACTGTCGGCATCGGTTAATGTTTCTTTAGCCTGTTTAGCGGCATTGATAAGCTCACGTTCTGTGCGCGCATCGACGTTATCGGCCAGTTGCCATTGTTGTTTGAGCCAGCGCACAATGGCTTGGTCAAAGTCGTCACCACCTAAGGCGCTATCACCGCCAGTGGCTAACACTTCAAACACGCCACCTTGCAGACGCAAAATAGAAATATCAAAGGTACCGCCGCCTAAATCGTACACTGCGATAATGCCTTCGGCACCTGAATCTAAACCATAAGCCACTGCGGCAGCGGTTGGTTCGTTTAATAAGCGTAAGACATTTAGCCCAGCTATTTGCGCAGCGTCTTTCGTGCCTTGCCGTTGGGCATCATCAAAATAAGCCGGGACAGTAATAACAACACCCGTCAACTCGCCACCTAAGGCTGCTTCGGCACGTGCCGCCAGCGCGCGTAAAATATCGGCTGACACTTCCACCGCATTTTTGTCACCGGCACTGGTGTGGAATACGGGCACACCGTTGTCGGTTTCACTCATCGAATAGGGTAAGTTGGTCACATGCTGCTGCACATCGGCAATGGTACGGCCGATAAAACGCTTGACGGAGGAAATAATATCTTGCGTTGCTACAGAGCGGTCAGTTTGCCGGGCAATAGCATCGTAACCGACCACAGGTTGGGTGCCGCCGTAGTGGACGACGGAGGGTAACATGGCGCGATTATGTTCATCACGCAAAATAGTCGCCGAGCCACTGCGCACGCTGGCCACCAATGAATTGGTGGTTCCTAAATCAATACCTGCTGCTAAGCGGTGTTGATGAGGGGCGGTACTCTGCCCCGGTTCGGCGATTTGTAGTAATGCCATGGATTACCTCTAAATGATATCTTCGATGCGCTCCAACTCATGGTGGAGTTTATGCATAAATTTTAATTTGCGTACGGTCATGGCAGCATCTTGATCTGCGTTTTGATTGAGTTGTTGCTCAAGCACCATCTGCAAATCACGCATCTCTTCTTGCAAATCTTTATAAGCAGATTCCAGCGTGGACCAGTCTTTTATCGTGGCAATGCGCTCCCGCCATTCCATTTGCGCCATTAAGAATTCTGGATCTTGCACTGTCGTCTGTTCGTGCGCTAATTCAATGCCGCGCAGCGCCAACAAGTATTCCGCACGCGACAGCGGTGAACGCAAGGTTTGATAGGCATCGTTTAGCTGTGCCGTACGTTGCACGGCGAGCAACTTTTCCCGTTCAGTACCGTTGGCAAAGCGGTCAGGGTGCAAGGTTTGTTGCAATTTACGGTAACGCTGTTGCAATACCGCCGCATCAATATTGAATGCGGCGGGCAGATCAAAGAGTTCAAAATGATTCATGACTTACCTAATGCCATTCAGGCGTTGTTAGACGTTGAAGCTTTCGCCACAACCACACTCACCTTTGGCGTTTGGATTACGAAACTCGAAGCCTTCATTGAGCCCCTCTTTGACGAAATCGATTTCAGTGCCATCAAGGTAGACTAAGCTTTTGCCATCAACAATGATATTGATACCTTTGTCTTCAATGACAGTGTCGGTTTCGTCAATTTCGTCCACGAATTCCATTACGTACGCCAAGCCTGAACAGCCCGTTGTTTTAACACCTAAGCGGATACCGACGCCTTTGCCTCGTTGTTCTAAGAACTTACGCGCACGCGTGGCAGCTGCTTCAGTCATGGTAATTGCCATCTGCTAACCCAATTAACTTGCTTGTTTTTTGTTACGGTAATCAGCGATTGCTGCTTTGATTGCATCTTCTGCCAAAATTGAGCAGTGTATTTTTACTGGCGGTAACGCCAGCTCTTCAGCAATCTCGGTATTTTTCAATTGCTCGGCTTCTTCGACGGTTTTGCCTTTTACCCACTCCGTGACCAATGAACTCGAAGCAATGGCTGAACCACACCCGTAGGTTTTGAACCGTGCATCTTCAATGACACCGTCGTCATTGATTTTCAATTGGAGACGCATCACGTCACCACAAGCTGGTGCACCAACCATACCGGTTGCTACATTGGGATCATCTTTATCAAACGCACCCACGTTACGTGGATTTTCATAATGGTCGATTACTTTGTCACTGTATGCCATAACCTGTTACCTCTCTTAATGTGCCACCCACTCGACCTTGCTCAGGTCGATGCCTTCTTTATACATGTCCCAAAGGGGTGACATGTCGCGCAAACGGCCAATCGATAGATTGATTTGCTTGATGGCGTGGTCAATATCAGCTTCTGTCGTAAACCGGCCAAAGCTAAAACGAATGGAACTGTGCGCTAACTCGTCGTCACGACCGAGGGCGCGTAACACATACGATGGCTCTAAGCTAGCCGACGTACATGCGGAACCTGATGACACGGCTAAATCTTTCAACGCCATAATCAGGCTTTCTCCTTCAACGTAGTTAAAGCTCACGTTGAAAATGTTCGGTACGCTGTGGGTTTGACTGCCGTTCACGTACACTTCTTCAATATCTTTAATGCCGTTCCAAAGACGCTCACGTAACTTCTTGAAGTGTTCTTGGTCCGCCGCCATTTCTGCTTTGGCGATACGCGCAGCTTCACCGAAGCCTACAATTTGATGGGTCGCTAAAGTCCCTGAACGCATCCCACGCTCATGACCACCACCGTGCATTTGAGCATTCAAACGAACCCGTGGTTTACGGCGTACGTACAATGCGCCAATGCCTTTCGGGCCATACATTTTGTGCGCTGAAATACTAAACAAATCAATCGGCATAGTCGCCATATCGACCGGGATCTTGCCCGTGCTTTGTGCGCCATCGACGTGGAAAATGGTGCCGTTCTCACGACATAAGTTGCCGATCGTTATGATATCTTGCACCACGCCAATTTCGTTATTCACGTGCATCACGCTCACTAACACAGTGTCGGGGCGTAGCGCGGCCTTGAATACGTCAAGGTCAATTAAACCGTCACTTTTCACATCTAAGTAGGTGACTTCATAGCCCTGGCGCTCCATTTCGCGGCAAGTATCAAGCACTGCTTTGTGCTCGGTTTTCACCGTGATAATGTGCTTGCCTTTCTTGTTGTAAAACTGCGCCGCACCTTTAATCGCAAGGTTGTCTGACTCAGTTGCGCCAGAAGTGAAAACAATTTCACGAGGATCAGCATTGATTAAATCAGCAATGTGGTTACGTGCAATATCCACCGCTTCTTCAGCTTGCCAGCCAAAGCGGTGTGAACGTGATGCCGGGTTACCGAACTGCCCATCGATGGTCAGATACTGCATCATTTTTTCAGCAACCCGCGGATCAGCCGGGGTGGTTGCTGCGTAATCTAAATAAATCGGTAATTTCATCAAGCTACTCCTCTTGCCAGACTGCTTACTGGCTCAATGCAATTTGGTTCTCGCGTTTTTTCTGCTCGGCTAAATGTTGGCTTTGCCGTTTCGCGACAATCGCCACATCTTCTTGCTGAACTAATTCAGCGAGACTGATACTGGCGAGAAAATCTTCAATACGTTCACTTAAGCCGGTCCACAATGAGTGGGTTAAACACCGGGCGCCACCCTGACAATCGCCTTTACCTTGGCAACGGGTGGCATCAAAGCTTTCATCCACGGCTTGAATCACCGCGCTGATGGAAATGTGTTGTGGTTCTAGCCCTAAGCGATATCCGCCACCTGGGCCTCGAACACTACTGACCAACCCTTGCTTACGCAACCGCGCAAACAATTGCTCTAAGTAGCTCAGGGAGATACCTTGGCGTTCTGAAATATCAGCCAAAGGTACTGGTCCTTGTTCTGTGTGTAGCGCTACATCAATCATTGCAGTAACTGCATAGCGGCCTTTTGAGGTTAAGCGCATAGCGATGCCTCCAATTAGTTAGGCCTTTATTTTGTCATTCCCGACTAATTTAGTCAACTATTATTCACGGCAATAATCGATAGCCTTAATCGGATTTTGTGCGGATCTTTTTGTCGATGGAGGTTAGTATTCCGCGCAAAATATTTAGCTCAGTGATTTCCGGGCGAGCGCGGCTAAATAAGCGTCGCAGCTTGGTCATGACCTGCCCTGGGTGGTTTTTAATAATGAACCCAGTGGTCGCCAACGTCGTTTCTAAGTGGGTGTAAAACCGCTCCATGTCGTCCGCTGGTGGATAGAGTACGGTGCTCGCTTGCGGCTGTTCATTGGCCTCAAGATATTGCATGCGAATCTCATAAGCTAATGTTTGGACTGCCATGGCCAGATTCAAGGAGCTGTAATCTGGATTGGTTGGAATATGCACGTGGTGCGTGCATTGATGTAATTCGTCATTGGTTAGCCCACTACTTTCACGGCCAAACACCAATGCGATGGGGTAATTAGGCGCTTCTGCCAATACTTGTGCCGCAGCTTGGCGCGGGCCTAGCAGGGGCCAATCGAGCGTGCGGTTGCGCGCACTGGTACCGATCACCAAGCCACAATCACCAATAGCTTCTGCTAAGGTATTGACTTGCTTGGCGCCATACAACACATCGGTTGCGCCAGCGGCTAACGCTGACGCATGACTATCGGGGGCATGCACTGGGTTCACTAAATACAACTGGCTAAACCCCATGGTTTTCATTGCGCGTGCCACCGACCCTATGTTGCCGGTGTGGCTGGTGTTAACCAGCACTATTCGAACCCGATCTAACATCTTAACGTAACGACTCTGGGAGTTTTTCTTTGGCGACCTGCAACAAATGTTGCACCACTTTCGCACTGCCTGCCACCACGTGGCCGCTGGTCATGAAGCTATGACCGCCACCAAAATCAGTGACAATGGCGCCGGCTTCACGAGCAATCAGTTGCCCTGCGGCGATATCCCACGGCTGCAGGCTAAACTCCCAATACCCATCCATACGCCCGTTCGCCACATAAGCCAAGTCCAGCGCTGCTGAACCGGCACGGCGCATATCACCAGTAAACTGAAATAATTCAGTAAACAACGCAGTGTAATCTGCCATTAAATCTTTGCGTTTGAAGGGGAAGCCAGTGGCTAGTAAAGCTCCGCTGAGATCTTTATGTTTGCTCGCCCGAATCCGTTTGCCATTGAGCTGCGCGCCTTGGCCACGGCTGGCGGTAAATAACTCTTCGCGTAGTGGGTCGTAAATGACGCCGACTTGCACTACACCTTTATAGGCATAAGCGATGGAGATAGCGAAATGAGGGATACCACGCACGTAATTGGTCGTGCCATCCAATGGGTCAATAATCCATTGGTGGTCATTGTCACGCCCTGTGGTCAGGCCACTTTCTTCAGCCATGATCGCGTGATCGGGATAAGTTTTGCGAATGACACTGATAATCGCTTGCTCCGCAGCATGGTCAATTTCGCTCACGAAATCGTTTTGGCTTTTTGCGGTTACATTGAGGTCAACCTCAACGCCAAAGCTTTTGACTAAAATTTTACCGGCCGCACGCGCTGCGCGCACCGCTATGTTTAACATCGGATGCATACCAATTACCTGTGCTGTGAAAGAACTATTTTAATGGGCGCGAATTATACGTTTTTTAAGGGCATTCATGCAAGTGTTCACTTTTCCACCAAGTCGTGTTATAAGAATGATGCTCGATGCATCGAATTACAACAATAATCAAACAGCCGGAGGGTCCTATGGATCATTCAGAAGAGCTTAAGCAAGTTGCATCCAAATCAAGTAAGAAGTCTTCAGCAGGCAAATGGCGTGAAATTGAACTGCTGAAAGAAAAGTATCGCTTACGCGAAGAACTCCAAGATATCGACTTCGATTTCGACGCTGAACTCGACGACCTCGATTTTTAAAAGCGAATCATCTCCTTGCCCTGTGCGACGAGCAGTTCGTTCGTACGGCGGAAGTGACCGGCGGTAAGAAAGCCTCGGTGCGCTGATAGGGGCGAGGGATGAACTGTCTCCAACACGTGATGGCGCTCGCGATCAATGAGCGCCCCTTTTTTCTGTGCGTGTGCGCCCCATAACAGGAACACTATTCCTTCGCAGTGCGCGTTAATTCGTGCTATCACAGTATCGGTAAATTGCTCCCAACCCCAAGCGGCATGTGAATGCGCCCGTCCTTGTTCCACCGTGAGTACGGTATTAAGGAGCAACACACCCTGTGCGGCCCAATGGCTTAAATCTCCCGATGCTGGGATCTGATAATCGGGGTAATCGTGTTGGATGGCTTTGAAAATATTGCGTAACGATGGTGGATGTGAAACCCCAGCCGGCACAGAGAAGCATAACCCATGCGCTTGCCCCGGCCCGTGATATGGGTCTTGGCCGAGAATAACGACGCGCAACTGCTGCAATGGTGTAGCACGAAATGCCGCAAAGACTTGCTCTTGCGGTGGATAGATTATTTTCCCTTGCGCGCGCTCATGCGCCACCCGCTGTAGCAGTTGTTGAAAATAAGGTTGTTGTTTCTCGGCACCGAGAACATCCGTCCAACTGAGCATGTCATGTCACCTGTGGTATAATCCGTTGATAACTCCCATAATACGGAAACTTATCACACAAATGAATGCTACCAAGAAAGTTCGTGTGCTCCATTTTGTCACCGGAGGTTTTTCTGGGGGCGCCACACAAGTCGCTTTAGGCTTAGTGCGAGCGGGCATGGCATCGAACAACCAAGAACCCCTCCTGGTGCTACGCAAGAAGGCACATGGCGATCAACAGCGCGTGCGCGAACTCAGCGCTGAAGGGGTACCGCTACAGCAAGTCAATAATTGGACGCATCTTTCCACTATCCTTGAGCTCGCCGCAGTGTGTCGGAAGTTCCAACCCGACGTCGTTCTTGCACACGGCTATAGTGAGCACCTGTGGGGCCGCTACGCGGCTTTATTAGCCAAAGTTCCGGTCATTGTGCAGGTCGAGCACAATACCAAGGAACGCTATAGCAACTGGCGACTCAAGCAGTCCCGTTGGCTGGCTCAACATACCGATAAGATCATTGGCTGCTCAGAAGGTGTGCGCACCGTACTGCTCCAGCAAGGGCTCCCCGCCGACAAATGTATTGCCATTCCCAACGGCATTAACCTGCAACCCTTTGTCCCACCACCGCCATCTTGGTCGCAGCGGTTGCCCAAAGTACTCATGGTGGCTCGTATTGCCAAGCAAAAAGACCATGCCACCTTGATTTTGGCGATCGCGCGCTTGCGCCAGCAAGGGATTGAATTACCGCTCACCTTGGTTGGTAAAGGGAAAGCGCGGGTGGTTAAGCGCTTACAACGGCTGTGTCAGGAACTCGGTGTGAATGATTTAGTTCACTGGCTGGGGTATTCCAATCAGGTGCCGCAACTATTAGCAGAGCATAAGTATTTTGTGCAATGCACGCATTATGAAGGCATGCCATTGACCTTATTAGAAGCAATGGCAGCGGGTTGTGCAGTGATTGGCAGTGCGGTTCCTGGGGTACAGGAGGTGCTGGCTGAGCAATCCATCGGTTTACTCCATAAGCATAGTGATGCCGACCATTTGGCGAGCCAATTGCGTTACTTGCTGGAACACGATGATGAAGCCGCGTCGATGGCCGCGCAGGCGCGCGAACATGCCTTTGCCCATCACAGCAAAGAATTAATGAATGAACGTTATGAACGTTTGTTGTTGGAATTGGTGGCGCGCCGTAACAACGCGCCACCGCAACTGGATTAATGCTGATTAAACCAATGTAAGATGTAAGCTACTTTCGCCATCAGATTCGATGGACGATTGGCAATCCCGTGCGGGGCATCAGGTACCCGCACCATCGCCGTTTTTACCCCAGCCAGTTTCAGTGCCTGATAATATTGCTCAGTTTCTGAAATTGGCGTGCGATAATCAGCCTCACCGGTAAGTAACATGGTCGGTGTTTTCACTTGGCCGACATAGCTAATCGGTGAATACTTCATGTAGTGTTCTTGGTGCTCCCATGGCTTACCTGGGAACCAGTACTTACTGAAGTAATTATAACTATCAGCAGTGAGGACAAAGCTGTACCAGTTGATCACTGGCTTCGCCACTACTGCTGCCGCAAAGCGATCGGTATGCGATACCGTCCAAGCGGTCAACACACCGCCACCACTCCCGCCGGTGACATACAAGCGTTGTTCGTCAATAAAGCCTTTTGCAATGACGGCGTCGACCCCATCCATTAAATCGGTGAAATCCTTGCTCGGGTAATTATGATGAATCTCTTGTGCAAACTTTTCTCCATAGCTGGTACTGCCGCGCGGGTTGGTATACAGCACTACATAACCATTTGCTGCCATCAACTGAATTTCAGCGGCAAAAGAACCTGCGTACGCAGTATGCGGGCCACCATGAATTTCTAAAATTAGCGGGTACTTTTGCTTAGGATCAAAGTTCGGCGGATACACCACCCACCCATGCACTTTATAGTCGCCATGACGTGAGTCATACCAAATCTCTTCCACCCGCCCTAACTGCTTGTGCGCTAACGCATCTTCGTTCAGATAGGTTAGTTGGCGGGTGGCGGTGCCTGCTTGTAGCACGAGATCTGCCGGCCGATAAGGGTGCGCGAGGGTATACACCAAATCACCGTGTTTGCTTACGTCAAAGGTACCACCGCTGTATGGGCGTGTATAACTCAAGCCACCCATAGCGTCGGTTAATTCACGGCGTTCTCCGGTGAGGGCTTGGTAGGCAATGACACCTTTCCCTTCACGGTCATAGCTGTAATACAGGCCTTTGCTATCGGCCGACCATTTGATGCTTGATACTGCATAGTCGAGGTCAGCCGTCATTAGCCTTGGGCTACCTTTACCATCTAAGTCCATCACGTACAAATGCGTGAGCTGATAACTCATGTAGTTATCGTCATACCCCAACCAAGCTATCTTCTTACCATCTGGGCTGACTTGCGGTGAACGATCGGGGCCGTTGCGGTCAGTTAATTGCACGATAGTGCCATCGTCAACGCTCACTTGGTACAGTTCAGAGTTATTAGGTTGCTGGAAAGCGTCAGCACGGCGGTTGGCTGAGAAAATAAGGTGCTTGCTGTCACCGGTCCAAGTGAGTTGGCCACCATGATGGAACTCATCCCGAGTGAGTTGCCGTGGGGTCCCCCCTGACGCAGGCATCACGTAGATTTGGGTGTAGCCATCTTCGGCATAGCCAGCGCCATCAAAGCGATAGTTATCTTTCTCAATGTACTTGGCTGGTTCAGCCCAGTTTGCACCTTTGGGTTTGCCGGGCAAGCTAACTGGTGCAGGCTTTGATTGTGGAGTGAACATGGTGAATGCCAACCAATTACCATCTGGCGACCAGCTCAGGTTGCTTGGGGCGCCCGTTAACCGTGTCATCGGTGCATGGTCACGGGTATCCGTCCAATACAAATGAATTTGGTTGCTGCCGGTGCGGTTAGATACGAAAGCCAACACGCTACCATCAGGGGACCAGGTCGGTGAATGGTCGTTCGCAACACCGCCAGTTAATGGCCGCATATCGCCTTGATGATCGACTCGCCAAAGATTCCCCAAGCGGCGGTCACTCATAATATCCATGTAGTTACGGACAAAAACAGTGTAACTCCCATCGGGGTGCACGGCCGGTTGGGATGCGTATTCCAATTGGAACACATCATCAAGTTGGAACAGGTTGTGCTGCTCGGCACTGGTATTCGCGACGACACTGCTGGTCGCTAACACCATCATGAATGGCAACAATCTCTTCATGGTGAATATCCTTGTTGGTTATTATGTTAGCACTAAAGCTACTATCGGAAATCTATACGCAAAGATCATGTGGGACGCGACTAATGGTAAAAAAAAACCGCCGTAATGGCGGTTTTTTAACAATGTCATTCGCTTAGAAACTATAACTAAAGCTAATTGATGCGAAATCACGGTCATCAGCTGGGTCGAAAGCGGCACCATCGGTAATGTTATAAGCAACACCGATTTTGTACTTCGACAAGTAGCTGAAATCAACGCTCAAACCAATAGTTCTACGACCTTCGATGAAGTTTGAGTTCGCTGAGTAACCACTGACGTCATGACCGAATGCGATGGTTGGGCTCATGTTCCAGCCAGCAAATACGTTGTTGTATTCACCCACTAAACGAGTGCGGTAGCCCCACGATGTTGAGGTTACGAAGCCTTCACAGTTGATGTCTAAGGTTGCTGTTGGATTACCCAATGCTTGTTGATCAGCAACAGTTAAACATTTACCGAATACAGGGTTACGGCCGTAGCGTTGCTCGTCTAAGCCCACTAAACCGTGAACTTTACTTACTGCAACTTCACCGATAAAGGTGTAACGGTCAGCACCAAGGACGCGTTCGAAGAAACGCACACCGGTTAACTGCCATTGGGTAACGTCATATTCGTCATAACCGTGTTGTAATTCACCTAAGTTGGTGATGTTGCCGGCGCCGTCACGTTGGATACGGTTTGCAAAGGTACTGGGTACCCCAGCTCGTAAACCTGCAGTCAAAATTTCTGTGGTGTTAATCTGTACTGGCATATCTAAGCGGTGGCTCACTTCCGCACCAACAGACCAATCACCAAATACAGTTGACGCACTCACCCCGAAGATTTTTTGATCTTCTGGGAATTCCAACACATAGTCAGGGCCTGCGATTGGAATACCGTCAGGGTGGCTGAGCGATGCAGATGGTTGTTCAATCCAGTTATAGGCTGAAATGATCGGGGTTTGCGTATGGATGTTCATGAAGTACAAGCCAAACTCAGTGTCAATGCTGCTGGCATAGTGACGTAATGCAAACCCGTACTGGCCGCCGTCATCTGGTGTGATGTCTGGACGACGATCGAGGTAAGTACCATACACGATTGAATCGTGATCGCTTAAGTTTGAGCTTGGAACGTTCGGTACTAAGGTTGGGTTCAAGGTTACTTTGTTACAACCTGGACCACCTAAAATATCAACGGTTGAGAAGAAGGTACCACAGCCATCAAGCTTGTAGTCATCCCACTCGTATTGATAGAACATATCTAAGCTGGTGTTATCGCCCAAGCCTAAGTTAATGTTTAACATACCAACCGGCAATAACGCTTCTTTAATTTCAACACCTGGACGACGGGTTGAGTTTACGTCGATTGGGTTGATCGCGTTAATACCGTTGAGGATGAAGGTACTCTCACCCCAGCTCAATACTTGACGACCTAAACGGACGTTGACTGGCATATCACCAATATCAAAGTAACCGTATACGAATGCGTCCAGTAACTTAATTCCAGAACCGCTGGACCAGCTATCAAGGCCGTCGTTATCTAAGGTCACATCAGGGAAGTAGTTTGTCGCCGTATGACCGTGTGCAACTTCTTTGTTCTTAATCACGTCGTCATACCAATATTTGAACCGCACGAAGGCACCAATATTACCGCCGTCGATGCTGAGGTCATGTACCCCTTTAATGACCGACGAAACCATGTCGCCTTTGTCATAGTTCAAGTTACCATCGTCAGCTACACCTGACTGACCGGTACCACCGGCCATGTTCCCTGGATGAATAAAGCGAAGATCCTGATCTTCCATCCGCCAGGCAGCCCCGTAGGAGATGATAGAGTCAAACTTAATACGGAAATCACCCACTTCAATTTCCGCTGCCTGAACGCTTGCTGTGCTTGCTAAAGCCAGCGCGATTGCTGACGCAATAGGTAATTTTTTAAGCATAGTTGTTCTTCTTTTCATGTTAGCCACCTAATCCGATTAGGATGTTATAGCAACAATCATGTCCGATGAGTTGCAAATATGCAAGTGATTCGTTAGTAAAAATAACTTGTTATTTGCAGAATATAAAAAAAAATCTCCGCTCACAAAGTGCTGCGGAGATTTTTCAGCAGTCGTTGCTTTAAATTACAGTAGCTCTTCGAGCTGTGGCAACACCTCGAACAAGTCTGCCACCAAACCATAATCAGCGACTTGGAAGATTGGCGCATCTTCGTCTTTGTTAATCGCAACAATCACTTTCGAGTCTTTCATTCCCGCTAAGTGCTGAATAGCACCGCTGATACCGACTGCAATATACAATTCGGGTGCAACGATTTTACCGGTTTGCCCAACTTGCATATCGTTCGGTACAAATCCGGCATCCACTGCTGCCCGTGAGGCCCCCACGGCGGCCCCCAATTTGTCAGCAATACGCTCTAGCATTTGGAAGTTTTCACCGTTTTGCATACCACGGCCGCCAGAAATAACGACCCGCGCGGCAGTGAGATCGGGCCGCTCAGACTGTGCTAACTCTTCACCAACAAAGCTGGCTTTGGTATTTTCTTTAACCACATCCAGGGTTTCAACAGTGGCGTTGCCACCGCTTGCGGCAACTGGATCAAAAGCTGTTGAACGCACGGTGATCACTTTTATCGCATCGCTTGATTGCACGGTGGCAATCGCGTTACCCGCATAAATTGGACGCTTGAACGTGTCCGCACTAACGACGCTGATAATGTCAGAGATTTGCGCTACATCGAGTAACGCCGCAACCCGTGGCATGAAGTTTTTACCGGTCGTCGTGGCTGGTGCCAAGATGTGCGTGTAGTTGTTGCCAATTTCAGCAACAAGTTCGCCAAGATTTTCAGCTAAAAAGTGCGCGTATACAGCGTTATCCGCTAATAATACTTTGCTCACTCCAGCCGCTTGTGCCACTTCATCAGCAACCGCTTGACACTGATAGCCAGCAACCAACACGGTGACGTCGCCGCCAATTTGGGTCGCTGCCGTAAGGGTTTTTAAGGTGGCCGCGTTTAAGCGTGCGTTATCATGTTCGGCAATGACAAGAATACTCATAGCACTTTTGCCTCATTCTTTAATTTATCAACCAACTCCGCGACATCGGCAACTTTCACGCCGGCGCTCCGCTCTGCAGGTGCTTCCACCTTCACGACCTTCACTGTGCGTGCCACAGTAACGCCCAACTCGGCTGGAGTGGTAACGTCAAGCGGCTTTTTCTTGGCCTTCATAATGTTTGGCAAGGATGCATACCGTGGTTCGTTCAAGCGTAGGTCGGTGGTAACAATGGCAGGGAGTTGCAACTGCACAGTTTGTAGACCGCCATCGACTTCACGGGTCACGCTAACAGTGCCGTCTTCCACGGACACTTTTGACGCAAAAGTACCCTGTGGCATACCCGTCAATGCGCCCAACATTTGGCCGGTTTGGTTGTTGTCGGAATCGATGGCTTGTTTGCCCAAAATAACCAATTGGGGTTCTTCTTTTGCAACCACCGCCTGCAACAACTTAGCCACGGCTAAGGAGTCTGGCATCTCATCGGTTTCTACGTGAATAGCGCGATCAGCGCCTAGTGCGAGTGCCGTACGGAGTTGTTCTTGCACCGCTTTTGGGCCAATGCTCACTACCACGACCTCGTTGGCTATCCCTTTCTCTTTCAAACGAACGGCTTCTTCAACCGCAATTTCACAGAACGGGTTCAGGGCCATTTTCACGTTAGCGAGATCAACGTCGGATTGGTCCGCTTTCACGCGCACCTTCACGTTGTAATCAATGACGCGTTTGACCGCCACTAATACTTTCATGTTGTCGTTCCTGTTGTTTAAAGTTCTGTTCAGAGGTTTTAACACGCAGCAAGATTAACATTTTTCGCAACAAAAATGGTACTCTTATAGACGTTTTTATTGATGCACCTACCGAATTTCATGTTGTTATAGGCTTTTCTCATGCACGGCAAACTCTCTGAAAGTGATATTCACCAACTACGCACGGCGCTAGGTCAACGGGAACAGCGATTACGCTATCTGGTGCAACTGGCCCGGCAAGCGTCCCCCAGTGCCGCGTTGCGCAGTGCTGACAATGAAGTATTTGGCTGTGAAGCGCGGGTGTGGCTCAAAGCGGTATGGCTAGCGGACAAGCTGCAGTTAGCGTGTGATAGTGAATCGCGCACCGTGTTGGGCCTACTGCAATTGCTTTCAAGCGCCCTGCAAGGCGCCAGCCGCGACCAAGTACGGCAGTTTGACCTTGAGGCTTATTTCCACGCATTAGGGTTAGCTGATTTGATCACCAGTTCACGTCGCAACGGTTTGCGTCACGTGGTGCAAGCCATTCAAGCGAGTGCTTAAGCACGGCTTGAACGAGCGAGCTTCTGCAGTAATAACGCCACTGCATGCATGGCAAAGGTGGCAGTCACAGGCATTGCGGCACCAAAGCCAGTGGCACAATTCATGCGCATACTCCCCGCCCCCGGTTTTTGATGGCTCCATTCACCATCGGGGGTAGGATAACGTAACTGCTCGGTCGAATAAACGGCCGTAACGCCAAAGCTCCGCTGTGGATTTTTCGAAAAATTGTAGTTACGCCGCAGTAACGAGCGCACTTTCGCTAACAACGGATCTTGGGTCGCTTTGGCTAAATCAGTTGCCGTCACTTGGTTGGGGTCGACCTGCCCACCAGCGCCACCACAAGTAACCAGCGGCACTTTGTGACGCTTACACCACGCGATCAGCGCTGCTTTAACGGGCACACTATCAATGGCGTCCAACACGGCCGTTACTGGCGGCGCTAAGTATTCAGTAAGATTATCTACTGTCAAGAAGTCATCAATAGTATTTATAGTGCAATCAGGATTAATGTCTTTAACCCGGGCTGCGAGGACCTCAGTTTTCAGCTGACCTATGGTGCTCGTCAACGCCGGCAACTGCCGGTTGATGTTCGTGACACACACATCGTCGAGATCAATCAGGGTTAACCCCATCACGCCCGACCGAGCTAATGCTTCTACCGCCCATGAACCGACGCCACCTAAACCAATCACGGCGACATGCTGTTGCGCAAATGCCGTGGCTGCGGTGGTCCCATAGACCCGCTGAATACCACCAAAACGCTCTGTTGTTTTCACCTTGTTCCTGGCCTCGTACTACACACTAAACGGATACGCTATCGGTGGATGACACTCATAATCATGCACGGCAAAATCATTTACAGTGACCCAAGTTTCTAGGTCTTCCAGCGTGCGAATTGCTGGATTTATTTCCAGCCGTGGTGATGGGAAAGGCTCACGCTTGAGCTGCACATCACGCATTAATTCTAATTGATCTTCGTAAATGTGTGCATTCACAATTTTGTGGTAAGCAGTACCCGCCTTGTGGCCAGTGATTTGCGCCATCAACGCTAAGAAGACAAACACTTGCACTTGGTTGAAGTTCAAGCCGAGCGGAACATCACACGAGCGTTGATAACTGGTTAAATACAGCGTGTCGCCTAACAATGAGAAGTTGTGGGTATGCATGCATGGCCGCAAGCAGCCTAAATGAAACTCCCCTGGGTTATAAAAGGTAATAATTTCACCGCGGTCATCGATGCCACGGCTGAGATTATCCACTACTTTGCGGAGCTGATCGACGGTACCGCCATCGGGCTTTGCCCACGCTCGCCCTTGGACGCCATACACCCGCCCCATATCGTCGGTTCCTTTGCGATGAGGATTGGCCAACCAGGCCTCGTTCTGGTTCGCATTGGCATCCCACGTGGGGGTTCCGAGCGCGCGAAAATCAGCCGCGTTATCATAGCCACGAATGTAGCCTAATAGCTCAGCAATCGCCGCTTTCCAATAACTTTTACGGGTGGTGATAAGCGGGAATTCATTGCGATCCACGCGATATTCAAGGTCTGCATTAATCACCGTCAAACAGCGTTTGCCGGTGCGCTCATTACGAACCCAGACGCCTTCATCAACAATGCGCTGACACAGTTCTAAGTATTGTTTCACGCCGCCGTTCCTTGTTGTTTATGGTGCTTAGAATAGGCAACGATCATCAGCATTAGGCCAATCACAATCATTGGCATCGACAACCATTGCCCCATCGACCAGCCAAACGCCAACAACCCTAAATGGCTGTCTGGCTCACGTGCATATTCCACCACAAATCGGGCAATGCCGTAACCCATTAGGAACAACCCGCCAATACTGCCAACGGGGCGAGGCTTGCGACTGTATAGGGCTAACACCACAAACAATACCAACCCTTCGAGGAGCGCTTGGTACAGCTGTGATGGATGCCGGGGCAGGTTGCCAGCCGCGGGGAAAATCATTGCCCAAGGGACATCAGTGACGCGCCCCCACAATTCACCATTAATAAAATTACCAATGCGGCCAGCCCCTAAGCCGATCGGCACTAGCGGTGCCACAAAATCACCAACAGCTAACAGTGAGCGCTTACTGCGCCACGCAAAAATCCATAACACGGTAATCACGCCGAGAAGGCCGCCGTGGAATGACATGCCACCACTGGTGATATCGAACAGATAGAGGGGATGCGCAAGGAAATACTGCCATTGATAGAACAGCACATAGCCAACACGGCCACCGACAATGACGCCGATAAAGGCCCAGAACAACAGATCACTAAAGTTTTTCTCGGTCCACCCTTGCGCGGCGTAATGGGGTTGACGGCATTGACGATTCCCCCACCACCAGGCAAACAGAAACCCGACCAGATACATCAAGCCATACCAGCGTAGATCGAGCGGTCCGATACTGATAATGATCGGGTTAATATTGGGATGGACAAGATAGTTTGTTGGCATGATTTATCCTATAACCAGTTTCAGCGATAAAATAACTAACAATATGGCGAAACCACGTTGCAAATGGTTCACCGGTAATTGTTGCGTCAGGTAAGCACCCAGCGGTGCAAACAGGATAGAGGTCATGGAGATAGCTATCCACGCCGGCCCATGGACATAACCGAATAAACTGTCTACGCCAGTTTGCTGCTGCCCGAGCAGTATGTAAGTGATCACTCCGGCGACCCCAATACTTAAACTGCCCACTGAGGATACCGCAATTGCCTGGCGGATGGGAACGTGGAGACGTTGTAGCAATGGCACGGTCAGTGACCCACCACCAATACCAACCAGCCCCGACAAGGTGCCCATACCTGCACTTATTAGCGCAATTAAACGTTTCGAAACGTGGGTAAGTGGTGCTCCGCTGCGCTGTGGCACCAACATCCGCACGGCTAATAGCAATAACACCACCGCCAGCAACCGTTGTAGCCACTGCGGGTTCATCTGAGTCGCCAGCCATGCACCCAGCGTAGCACCAACCATCAAGCCCGGCACTAAACGGCGCACCCAAAAGAAACTGACTTGACCGTGGCGTAAATGTGAACGCGTGGAGCTTAAGGTTGTCATGACAATGGTTCCAAGCGAGGTGGCTACCGCCATTTGCACGACTAATTCGTGCGGCACCCCCAGTATGGGTAACAGATAAATGAGCAGGGGAACAATGACTAAGCCACCGCCAATACCTAACATTCCTGCCAGTAAACCGGCGCACGCTCCGCCCCCTAAACACCACAACCAGCCCGTTAAGAGCACATCAACTCCTTCTGTTATTTGCTAGGAACCAGCTCGGACGAAACCGCCTAAACCAGCATTTTCAAGTGCTAACACCACGACCTGATGCACTTCTTCAGCGGTCCGAGCACGTAACGCTCGAACCAGCACATCGTCCAGATCGGCTGCCGCTAAATGACGAATAATCCAGCGGATTCGATCCACATTATAGCTATTCATACTTAAATGACGGTAACCCATTGCGATCAACAGCATAGCCCCGCTAGGCTCACCAGCCAGTTCGCCACACACAGAGACTGGCTTGCCTAATGCCTGACAACGGTCAAATATCGCTTTGAGTGCATGCAGTACGCCAGGATGGAGCGCATCATACATATTAGCAACGCGCGCGTTGTTGCGATCAACAGCCAGCAGATACTGCGTTAAATCGTTGGTACCTATAGAAAAGAAATCAACTTTACTGGCAATGTTTTGCAGCTGGTAAATCACCCCAGGGACTTCAATCATAACCCCAATTTTCGGTAGTTGTAGCCGCTCTTCACCAAGTTCTTCCGACACTTCATGGAAGGCTTGGTGAATTAAACGGATAGATTCATCCACCTCTTCAGCGCTGGTAATCATAGGCAGCAGAATATGCAAATTATTGCAGTCTAATGAGGCCCGCAGCATGGCACGAATTTGTACGAGGAAAATTTCAGGATGGTCGAGTGTCAAGCGGATCCCACGCCAGCCCAGGAACGGATTTTCCTCATGTAAGCGCAAATACGGCAATGGTTTATCGCCACCCACATCCAACGTACGCATAATAACTGGCGACCCACAGAACTGCTGCAATACTTGGCGATAGATTTCTTCTTGTTCAGCTTCACTGGGTAATCGATCGCGCATCATAAATGGAATTTCGGTGCGGTACAGCCCGACTCCATGCACATCAAGATCGTTCAACCAACCGCGTTCGGTGTTGAGGCCTAGGTTCAAATCCAACTGGATCCGTACACCATCGGTGGTTTCGATAGGTAGGCCGCGCGCACTCATAATCTTTTGCCGCAGCACCAACTCTTCATCGGCAAGCAGGCGATACTCGTTCTCTACTTGTAGCGGTGGGTTAATAAACACATCGCCCACGTAGCCATCGACCACTAGCAGTTCACCGTTTACATCACTAAGCTGCACATTGTCAGCGCCCAAAACGGCTGGAATGCCCATGCTGCGCGCCAAAATAGCCGCGTGTGAGTTACTGGAACCACGGAGTGAGACAATGCCTAAAAATTCTGTATGGGGTAACTCGGCCAACATGGTGGGGGTGACTTCATCGGCCACCAAAATACATTGTGGCGGCGGGTTTAAGCGCCGTGTTTCGCGATGTTGCAAATGCGCAAGGATGCGATTCCCCAGATCTCGGACATCACTGGCGCGTTCACGTATATATTCGTCATCGAGATTTTCAAACTGAGTGACCAACCGCTCCACCACAACTTTTAATGCGGTTTGTGCGCGCCAGCCTTCGTTAATTTCTTTTTCAACATCCTTACCCAGACTAGCCGAATCGATCATCGCGTGGTAGGCATCGAAAATGGCAAGCGTCTCTTCAGCGACTTGCCCTCGCATGCTGGCACTGATGGTGTTGAGTTCTTGCTTAGTGCGCGCCACGGCCGCACGAAACGCGCGGATCTCATGTTCCGGCATATCGGTACGCTTGGCGACCACTTCACTTAAGCGAGCCGGTGGCGACAACACCAAGGCTTCACCAATGGCGACACCGGGCGCTGCGGGGACACCCTTGAGCGTATGTAGTGTGGATTTCGGTTGGGTTAAGCGCAATATGCCTTTGGCGTCGGCGTGGGCAATAACCACCGCTAACTGTGCCGCCAAGGTCATGATGAACGCTTCTTCATCACGGGTAAACGCTCGCTCTTGCGCTTGCTGCACCACCAACACCCCAAACAAGCGGCGGCGATGGATGAGCGGTGTGGCTAACATCGCTTTATAACGTTGTTCGTCGACTTGCTTCAGTTTGTAGAACGACGGATGTTCGGGTGCGTTGGGGATATTCAGCGGCTCCTCACGGAACGCAGCCATACTGATCACCCCTTCCCCGAACGGAACATAAATAGGTTTTTTTGATTTTACTTCAAGGCCATCGGTGGCGGCTAACACGAACTGCTGCTGGTCGTGGTTGGCCAAATACACCGTACAAGAATCCGTGACCAGCGCTTCCTTTACTTGGCGCACCATGGTCTGCAACGCCACATTAAAATCGGGCGCTTGGTTCACGGCTTCAACAATACGTTGTAATACTCGCAGCATACACGGCCTTGATTAGGAATTGCGGCGACGACGAGCTGGTCGTGACCGACGAGCCATAGCGCTGAGCACCATGGGCGAAAATTCCTTCAACACTCGCCGATATACTTCCCGTTTGAACGACACCACTTGCCGGACTGGGTACCAATAACTTACCCAACGCCAGTCATCAAACTCTGGATGCATGGAATGCATCACATTCACATCTTTCTCACTGCATTTTAACCGCAGCAAGAACCACTTCTGCTTTTGACCAATACAGGTTGGTCGTTGTTCGCGTCGCACCAACCGCTTCGGTAAACGATAACGTAGCCAATTACGGCTGGTGTAAATAATTTCGACTTGCTCAGGTTTTAAGCCAACCTCTTCCCATAGTTCTCGATACATGGCTTGTTCTGGGGTCTCGCCCACATCAATTCCGCCCTGCGGAAATTGCCAACTATGTTGTCCAAACCGACGCGCCCAAAACACCTGTCCTTGCTCGTTACAGATAATGATTCCCACATTGGCTCGGAATCCCTCTGCGTCAATCACTCGAGCGCCCTCATAAATTCGACATCTGGCTAGGATTTTTCCATAATCCCGACATGAATGAAAGGATTAATCCATATTGGTGGAGCTAAATGTGCAACTGAGCCAGCTGTTTGAACGCGCTAGTGCCCTCGCTGGGTATCGCTTTATTGATGTTGCGACCGTACTGGGTATGGCCGTACCTGAAAACTTGCGGCGAAACAAAGGCTGGGTGGGGCAGCTGCTAGAGGCAGCACTTGGTGCTAGCGCGGGCTCGCAAGCCCTGCAAGATTTTCCCGAACTTGGGGTCGAGTTAAAAACTATTCCGCTCGATGCCAACGGCAAACCGTTAGAAACCACCTTTGTATGCACAACACCCTTACTTGATGTCCACCAGCTCACCTGGGAAACCAGCAATGTGCGTAATAAATTGCAATGTGTGCTATGGATCCCCGTCGATGGCCGCCGTGAGGTGCCGCTCGCTGAACGCCGTATTGGTACCGCCTTTTTATGGCAGCCAACAACCGCGCAGGATGCCCAACTTAAGGCCGATTGGCAGGAACATATGGATAAAATCGCCTTGGGTGAGGTGGAGCACATTACCGCGCATCAAGGGGAAGTGTTACAGCTGCGTCCCAAGGCAGCTCATAGCCGGGTACTCACCGATGCTATTGGCCCTGATGGACGCATTATACAAACCTTACCGCGCGGGTTTTATCTGAAAACATCGTTTACTGCACAGATCATTGCCCAAGCCTTCCCCACCAGCCACTTTGAGGTGAGCCATGCACCCATCAGCCGATGAGCGCGTGGTTTATGTGCAACCCTTTACCCGTGCGTACGCGTTATTCTTTTGCTGGTTCGGTGTGTTGGTCTTTGCCGTCACCATGTTTTTGTGGCTGACTGCCACAGCACTGGCACCAGCCGCGTATGGGCTACTCGGGCTCACCAGCGCTGCCTTGCTGTTACTCGGCTGCGCTAAGCTGATGGAGCCGCCCATCAGCATCGCTATTACCCCCACGACCATCACCTACCTCCATCGTCGTGGTAGCTGGGTTATCGCGTGGGACAATGTGATGCGCTATGGGGTGCCCCAATTACATCGCGGCATGGGGTATGACACCTTGCCCTATTTAGGCATCCGGCTACGCGATATTGAGCCATTACTGAGTACCATCACGCCACGCCTCGCTGTCCATTTGTTACGCGAACAACGCCATTTAATTGTCACGGCACTACGTTATGAAAAGCCAGATTTAGGGGATTACACGCCTTACTTTGAAGTGCCCGACCGCTATGTGGCCGAATCCGGCACAATTTATTACGGTGTCCAAGCCATGTTCGCAAAAAGATGTGAACACTTTCGCGAATTATTGGGGTATGATTTAGTGTTATCGGCAACCACATTAGACCGTGATTTAGACGCTTTTATCAGCTGGTTGCAGAAGCTCGAAAGGAACCGTAAACCGGCGCTGACGATAGCTTCTGAACCCAAGAATGAGTAATAACACTATGCAAACACTAGGTTGGCGGGAATGGGGAGCACTCCCTGACCTTGGCATTCAAGCCATTAAAATGAAAGTAGATACGGGCGCGCGCACCTCGTGTTTGCACGCTTTCAAGTTGGAACCTTTTGACAAGGACGGGGAAGCTTGGATCCGCATTTGGTTACATCCTGAGCAAAACTCACTACGTGAGCAAGTGTGTGAAGCGAGAATACATGATCAACGCGAAGTCACCGATTCAGGCGGTCATACTGAACTACGATATGTTATTCTATCGACTCTTGTCTTAGGGGATGTTGCAAAGCCAATTGAATTGACGCTAACCAACCGCGACACCATGAAGTTTCGGATGTTGTTAGGGCGGCAAGCCATGCGTCAACATTTCATTGTCGACCCCAATCAATCTTATTTACTTGGCCAGCCTGGAGCCGTCGCATGAGAATTGCAATTTTATCGCGCAACCCACGTCTGTACTCTACTCGTCGCTTAGTAGAGGCAGGCGAAGCACGGGGACATATTGTCGATGTTTTGGATCCGCTGCGTTGTTACATGAATATCAACGCCCGGGAGTCATCGATTCACATGAAGGGGAAAGACCTTCCGCAATATGATGCTGTTATTCCGCGGATCGGGGCTTCCATTACGTTCTTCGGGACAGCGGTATTACGGCAATTTGAAATGATTGGCACCTACCCGTTAAATGAGTCTGTTGCCATTTCCCGCAGCCGCGACAAGTTGCGCTCTCTGCAACTGCTAAGTCGCAAAGGAATTGGCCTGCCGACTACTGGTTTTGCTAGCCAACCGCAGGATATTCCCGACTTGATTGAAATGGTGGGCGGTGCCCCCTTGGTGATTAAGTTGCTCGAAGGCACCCAAGGGATTGGTGTCGTTCTCGCCGAAACTCGACAGGCGGCTGAGAGCGTTATCGAAGCCTTTATGGGGCTGGAATCGCACATTATGGTGCAGGAATATATTAAGGAAGCTGGTGGTGCTGATATTCGTTGCTTTGTGATCGGCGATAAAGTCATTGCTGCAATGAAACGGCAAGCCAAGGCTGGTGAGTTCCGCTCGAATTTACATCGTGGTGGTACGGCCAGTTTAGTGAAACTAACACCAGCCGAGCGCGCTACGGCAATCAAAGCAGCCAAAACCATGGGGTTAAATGTAGCCGGGGTTGATATTTTACGCTCAAACCATGGCCCTTTGGTGATGGAAGTGAATTCCTCGCCTGGTCTTGAAGGTATTGAAGGCGCGACCGGTAAAGACGTCGCCGACCAGATCATTAGCTTTATTGAGAAAAACGCTAAAGCGAACAAAACGCGCACCAAAGGCAGAGGATAAACTCGGTATGAAACACCGCTCCTACCAACTGGCGAATCAGCGCATCGCGCCTGGCTCGCGCCATAGCGTAAAAATTCCCGCGGCGCGGCTGTACAACGATACCCCCATGGATTTGCATGCAGAGGTGTTTCATGGGGTAAAACCGGGGCCAACCTTATTGGTGTGTGCGGCGATTCACGGCGACGAACTCAATGGTATTGAAGTGTGCCGTCGGTTAATGAATGAGCTGGATCCGCTACAGCTTACTGGCACCGTGATTATTGTCCCCATCGTGAATGTCTATGGATTTATTCACCAATCCCGTTATTTGCCCGACCGGCGTGATTTAAACCGCTGTTTCCCTGGCTCGGAACGGGGAGCATTAGGTAGCCGTCTCGCTTATTTATTTAACGAAACCCTCGTGCAAAACGCCACCCATATTATTGACTTGCATACTGGCGCTATTCATCGCACCAATCTGCCACAAATTCGGGTGGATACCGACAACGCGGACGCCTTAGCCATGGCTGAAGCCTTCGGTACCCCGGTGATCTTGCACAGTAAAGAGCGTGATGGTTCGTTACGGGCGCTGGCCTCTGAACTTGGGATCCCGCTTATTCTGTATGAAGCCGGAGAAGCCTTACGCTTCGACTACCCTGCCATTAAAGCAGGTGTGACTGGGGTGATGAATGTGATGAAAAGCTTGAAAATGCTCAAAGGACGGCGTACTCGGAAAAAAGTAAAACCTGTTATTGCCCATCGCAGTGCCTGGATCCGCAACGAATATGATGGGTTGGTGTTACCCAAAGTCGAATTAGGGCAAACCATTAATAAAGGTCAAGTGGTTGCACAAACCGTCAACCCACATGGTGACGAAGTCCATGCCATTAAAAGCCCATACCATGGTATCGTGATAGGGATTAGTAATATTCCTGTCGCCAACGAAGGCGAAGCCTTGTTTAACGTTGCCCAATTTAACGGTGAACGCATTGAGTCGGCGAGTGAAAATGTTGATGTCTTTGTTGAGGCATACCAATTAAAGCCGATTTAACACGTCACTTTAACTTGTGGAGAATTCGCTGTTGAAACATTTAAGTCTGCCATCTCAATTGGTACTGCGCCATCACGAGCGCTTCACCCAACACACGCTGTTAGTGGTCAATGCTCCCGACCCAGAAATTGCCGACCATTTGCCTGTCGTTGCGCATTGGCAGTGGCATGAGGGTTATGCCAGTCGCTGGCAACATCAACAACATGAAGTCGCCCACCATTTTGGCGTTGCACCACCAACTACTACTACCGCGCAAGCTGCGTTAGTCTGGCTGCCCAAAGAAAAACCGCTGACGAATTATATTCTCGATGCCCTGCGCAGTATCTTGCCACAAGGCGCCCCCATCTGGTTGGTGGGTGAAAATCGCGGTGGTATTAAAAGTATTCACAAGCAATTCACCACTGCGGTTAGCCCTGCCCAGAAAGTTGCGATCGGCAATCATTCACTGCTGATTTGTACACGTGTTGCCGAACCCAATTCGGCGTTTAATTATCAGGATTATTTCGAGTATTGTGACCTCCCTCAACCGGGGCAAGCCACACCGCTAAAACTCGCCAGTTTACCGGGTGTGTTTGCCTTTCCCAGCATTGATCAAGGCAGTGAGATGCTGTTGGAGCATCTGCCCCATTGGCACCAAGGTGAGGTTTTAGATTTTGCCTGTGGTCATGGCGTGCTCGGCGCCTGGCTGAACCGACAGGCACCTGAGCTCAAGGTCACCTACCTTGATGTGAGTGCCCTTGCCTTAGCCGCTACTGAACGCACGTTAGCGTTAAATCACCTGACCGGTACTTGTATTGCGAGTGAAGGTTTGCAAGCCTCGTTAGGGCAATTTGATTATGTCGTCAGCCACCCACCGTTTCATACGGGGGTGGCGACTGATTACATGATTGGCCAGCAATTTTTGCAGCAGGTCAGTCAGCATTTGCGCCACCGCGGTGAACTATGGCTGGTTGCCAACCGCTTTTTGCCGTGGCCAGAATTAATCGAACAAGCATTTGGGCACTGTGACCGCATTGCCGATGATAATAAATTTGCGGTATATCGTGCCACCCGTACCTAGGGGATAGCTCGTAAGCTGTTATGTTGAGATTTAGAGTCAGTTCCATCAAACGCAGTGTCACCGGCCTCGTGATTCTAATCACGACGGTGCTGGTTGGCTTGTCGTGTGTGGTCGTGAGTTTAAGCTTCATCAATAACATCTATGAGCGCTCGTTGAACATTACTGACCAGACCGCCAAGCTCATTGCCAATTATAGTGCTCCTTTTATGGTTTATACCCAGGCGGATAACGCCAGCCGCTGGCTACAAACCTTTCAAGCGATCGAGGGCGTCCTCCATATTCACTTGTACCGCTATGAGCAAAGTGACGATACCCTGCATTTTCTCGCGAGCTACTACAACAGCAAGGAAGCACCGATTCCAGTGCGCTTTGATCGGGTACAGGAACTGCAACAAGCGGTCATGACGGAATCCTATATCGAAGCAGCACACGCGGTGAAACTCCAAGATTCGCTACAAGGTTATGTGTATGTTCGGATTTCTCGGGCAGCGTATGACAATGCCCGTTCATTGTCGTTGCTGCTCAGCTTTTTCGTTACCACGGCCAGCTTAATCCTGAGTTGGGTTATGTCGCTGTGGCTGCGACGCATCATTACGCGGCCGCTGGATTACATGGTTGATCGCATTCAGGACATTGCGCGGTACAACCACTACAGCAAAACCTTGGAAGACTTCGATTTACTTGAGCTCGACCGCGTTGCCCACGCGTTTAATTCGTTGTTGCACCGCATTCAACAGCATATTCACCGGCAGCGAATAGCCGAACAGCAGGCGAGTGAATTAAACGCCGAGTTGGAACTACAAGTCGAGCAACGTACCGAACAGTGGAAGCGCTCTATTGCTGATTTACAAGCAGCACTGGATACCGCCCATCAATATCACAATGAGCTGGTCGAAGCGAAGCGGATGAAAAGCCTCACCGTGTTAGTGGCGGGGATCGCCCACGAGGTCAACACACCAGTAGGATTGGTAGTTACTTCTACGTCACTGCTGCAAGATAACTTAGCGGCATTGAAGAAAAAGTTTTATGACAAATCACTGAGCAGTAAAGAGTTTGAGCGTTATCTTAATTCGTTCGAAGAAAATATTGACTTAATTGTCCGCAATATCGAGCGAACCGTGAATTTGATCAGCCGTTTTCGCCGGCTATCAATGGATCAAATTGATGTCCAAGAACGTATGGTCAAGCTGCATAAGTTTTGGTTGGACATTGTACAATCGGTCACCAAAAGTTATCCTGAGTTAGCGCAGGTTGATATTCAAACTCACATTGCTGATGACTTGACCGTGATTGTCGCGGCGACCCCATTAGAGCAAGTGCTCACTCAGTTGCTGCAAAACACTATGCAACATGCGTTTGCCCAAGCTGAGCATCCGCAAATCACCTTAGCAATAAATTTTACCCCCAACGAAGAAGACCCTACGCGGGGTGAATTGACCATTGTGTATCGTGACAACGGGGATGGGATTCCAGCTGAAATTCGTAGCGAAGTATTTACGCCATTCGTCACTACTAAGCGCTTTATGGGCTCGCCAGGACTGGGGTTGCACTATGTTTTCAACTTGGTGTCAGTGCTGCTGCAAGGGCATATTAGACATCACAGTGAAGAAGGTTTGGGGACCGAATTTCACTTGACCATACCCGTCCGGCGTGCCCCCTTCGCACTGTAAACTTTTTATCAAAGGTTGCAGGTTACGCCTGCTATATATAAAATCACATGCTAAACTATCACTTTTCACCAAATTTCAACACTTGTTATCGTATTCTCTGAACTTTCGGAACCTTATATGAGCGCCAGATTATTAATCGTCGAAGATGAAGTCGTAACACGGAATACCCTCACGCGACTGTTTCAACAAGAGGGATACGATGTTTTCGATGCCGCTGACGGCATGCAAATGCAACGGATCATGGCTCGTCAACAAATTGACTTGGTCATTATGGACGTGAACTTACCGGGTAAAAGTGGCCTTGAACTTGCTGAAAAATTACGCGAGAACGAAAATATTGGCTTAGTGTTTTTAACCGGCCGCGATGCTGATGAAGACCGCTTATTAGCGCTTGAACTCGGTGCCGATGACTATTTGATCAAACCATATAATCCCAAAGAGTTGATTATTCGGGTACGTAACCTCTACCGCCGCATTGAAGTGCTGAAAAGCCAACAGCAAAGTATTGGGCATGACAGTGTGGTCTATGAATTCAATGGCTGGCGCTTAGAAAGTGATAGCCGTTGCTTATTCTCACCCGATGGGAAAATGTTTCGGTTACCGAAAAGTGAATATCGAGCGATGGAATTATTTTTGAGCAACCCCGGCAAAATTCTAGACCGGGAAACATTGGTCAAGAAAATGCTCGATCGGGAATTACGCCCCAACGATCGGACGGTAGACGTGGCTATTCGCCGTATCCGTCGTCACTTTGAGGCGTCACCTGATTCACCCAACCTCATCACCACAATTCATGGTGAAGGCTATCGGTTTGTCGGCGACGTGACCATTCGTCACTTAGAACAGCCGTCATTAAACAGCCCGGATCTTTAACCAACGTTTGAGCTGATGCTGATGCAGTGGGACTTCAAGCACCCACTGCTCCAGCAAATCATCGATTTCATCCCATTGCCAAGCGTCACATTCAACATGCTCCATGGGTTTGGCGAGCTGAGATAACCCAACCGAACGACAGGCTCCCTTGATTTGATGAGCCTGACGCCGCGTGTCTTCTTCATTACGTTTGGCCACGACATTTTGCAGATGGTCAATGTAGCCGCCGATGTTATCAGCAAAGGTTGCATACATTTCCTCAACACCTGTTGGGCCTAACAACTCTAAAAACTGTTCTAACAACTGTTCATCTAACATGCTGGCTACCTCGTCCTTGCTTTTTTATCCATAAAAATCGATTTGTACAATCGGATTTTTGCCCTTGGGTTATAAACCTTGTCTGGCAAACTACCGTATTGAGAATAATTCTTGTATACTAACGCCCCCTTTGTCAGGGACTCGTTTATTTACCGATTGGAGTTGTATTAGCATGTCAACTGCTACCCCAACAATAATGCCCGATATTGCCAATCAAACCAGTGCTCAAACTGAAGGCACCCTTGATTGGGTTGGCATGAGCAATATTGAGATGCCACTAGTGGTCGGTGCTGCGCACGAACCTGAGCGCCCCGTGAGTGCTCACGTTGACGCATTCGTCAACCTCACAGACCCGAAAGCGAAAGGCATCCATATGTCACGCTTATACTTGTTGCTGGAAGAGCTTTCCAACAATGACGTGCTGAACCACCAGTCGCTAAAAAAGCTATTGCATGACTTTATAGATAGTCACGAAGGGCTTTCAGATCAAGCGTACGTCCGTTTTAGCTTTGACTATCACCTACGCCGCAAGTCGCTGATTAGTAAAAAGCAGGGCTGGAAAGCCTATCCAGTAACAGTGACTGGGCGCTACGATAATGGTCAGCTGATGCTCGAGTTGGGTGTTGAAGTACCCTATTCCAGCACCTGTCCTTGTTCTGCAGCCCTTGCCCGTCAATTGATTCAGGATGCGTTTGCTGCTCAGTTCGGTACCGATGCCGAGGTGGATGCTGAAATGGTACACCGTTGGTTAGGTACCACGCAAGGGATAGTCGCGACCCCGCACAGCCAGCGTTCGGTGGCGCAAGTAAAAGTGATTATGGGTAGTGATACCACTGAACTGCCCATCAGCTTGTTGATCGACGCCATCGAAGATTCATTGAAAACACCAGTGCAAGCAGCTGTTAAACGTGAAGATGAGCAAGAGTTCGCCCGTTTGAATGGTCAGAACCTGATGTTTTGTGAAGATGCGGCACGCCGTTTGCAACATACCTTAAATGGCTTACCGCAATATTCCGACTTCTGGATTCGCGTGAATCATTATGAATCCTTGCATGCCCATGATGCGGTGAGCATCACCACTAAAGGCGTGCCTGGCGGTTATAAAGCTTAACCAATTTATCGACCTCCCAATCCGGCTGCGGTATACTTTGCAGCCGGATTTTTCGTTTTAGAACATATTAAAACCCTACATGAGAATGGTATGGAACCGATTGACATTGTTGGCATTGGCAACGCATTGGTTGACCAAGAATTTGAAGTCACTGATGAGTTTTTGCAGCAACACCGCATTGAAAAAGGTCTAATGACTCTCATTGAAGACGAAGACCAAGAGCGCCTCATTCAATTACTCAGCCAACAGGGCGAATTAAAGAAGCAATCCGGTGGCGGTTCTGCGGCCAACACATTGGTTGGGTTTGCACAGTTTGGCGGAAAAGCTTTTTATTGCTGCAAAGTTGCTGATGACCAAGCCGGTCAATTCTATTGCGACGATCTTCAACGCGTTGGCATTACCACCAGTATCGGCCATAAAAAGCATCAGGGTAAAACTGGTCGTTGCCTCGTTATGGTGACTGCCGATGCTGAACGTTCGATGCGAACCTACCTCGGGATCACTGCTGATTTATCGGTGGATGAACTAGATGAAGAAGCGATTGCGCGTGCCAAGTATTTGTACATTGAAGGGTATCTCGTGACCTCCCCAATTGCACGCCAAGCTATTGTACGCGCAAAGGAGATCGCTCGTGCTAACGGCACTAAAATTGCTGTCACCTGCTCCGATCCGGCCATGGTAAAATATTTTCGGGATGGGATTGAACTGATCCTTGACGGTGGAGTTGATGTACTGTTCTGTAACGAAGAAGAAGGCAAGATACTCACGGGTACGGATGATGCCCAAGAGGCGTTACAACGTTTACAGCAACGAGCCAAGCTGGTGGCCTTAACGCTAGGCAAAAATGGTGCATTACTGGGGAATGGCGAGCGCCAAGTGGCAGTGCCTGGCGTCAAAGTGAAGGCTATTGATACCAACGGCGCCGGTGATATGTTCGCCGGAGCCATGATGTTTGGGCTTACTCGCAATTATTCCTTGGCTGCATGCGGGTTATTGGCCAGCCATGCAGCTGCCGAAGTCGTCGCCAATTTTGGCCCGCGGTTAAGCCGCGATAAACAACAGCAATTGCTCATCAAATTACAACATGAGCCAGAATTTAAGCTGTCATCAACGAATTAAGAGGTTGTTATGCAAGATTATAAAGTCGCAGATATAAGTTTGGCTGAATGGGGGCGTAAAGAAATCGCCATCGCCGAATCTGAAATGCCCGCGTTGATGGCTATCCGTCGTAAATATGCGGCGAGTAAACCACTGGCTGGTGCGCGCATTATTGGCTGTATTCACATGACGATTCAAACCGCCGTACTCATTGAAACACTGATTGAGTTAGGCGCGGAAGTACGCTGGTCATCGTGCAATATTTTCTCAACGCAAGACCACGCTGCCGCAGCTATGGCTGCAGCAGGTGTGCCTGTGTTTGCGTGGAAAGGCGAAACCGAAGAAGAATATGTGTGGTGTTTAGAGCAAACATGCCATAAAGACGGTGAGTTGTGGGATGCCAACATGATTTTAGATGATGGCGGTGACTTAACCCTACTCATTCATGAACAATACCCACAAATGCTGGATAAAATTCACGGCATCACCGAAGAAACCACCACCGGTGTACACCGCTTGGTGGAGATGTTGAAAAAAGGCACCTTGAAAGTACCTGCTATCAACGTCAACGATTCAGTGACTAAGTCAAAGAACGACAATAAATATGGTTGCCGTCATTCACTCAACGATGCTATTAAACGCGCAACAGACCATTTACTCGCCGGTAAGAAAGCATTAGTGATTGGTTACGGTGACGTAGGTAAAGGCTCAGCTGCGAGTCTGCGCCAAGAAGGCATGATCGTCAAAGTAACAGAGATTGACCCAATTTGCGCAATGCAAGCCTGCATGGATGGCTACGAAGTCGTATCACCCTATCGGGACGGCATCAACACACAATCCGCTGACGGCATTAACCATGAGCTCTTGCAACAGACCGATTTAATTGTGACGGCAACAGGTAATGTGAACGTGTGCGACCGCTATATGTTGGCAGCATTAAAACCAACCGCTGTAGTATGTAACATTGGTCACTTCGATAACGAAATCGATACCAAGTTTATGCGTGACAACTGGCGCTGGGAAGAAGTTAAACCTCAAGTACACAAGATTTACCGGAGTGACGATGTAAGTGACTACTTACTGTTGTTATCTGAAGGGCGTTTGGTGAACTTAGGTAATGCTACCGGTCACCCAAGCCGCGTCATGGACGGTTCCTTTGCGAACCAAGTACTCGCTCAAATTCTTTTGTTCAGTGAGAAATTTGCAGACTTGCCAGCAGCAGAAAAAGCTGCGAAGCTACGCGTCGAAGTACTGCCCAAACAACTGGATGAAGAAGTTGCACGCTACATGGTTCAAGGCTTTGGCGGTGTTATTACACGCTTGACATCAGCGCAAGCGGAATACATCCATGTTGACGTTGATGGACCATTTAAAACGGATGACTATCGTTACTAACAAGTATGATTGAGTATCGCCACCTCACCCCAGCAGATTATGATGCCGTATTGGACTTAGGGAATCGTGTCCACGGCGATAACTATTTAACGCTGGAATCTATCGCCGATTATGACCGCCGTGGTCGTGTCGGCGAAGTAAACCTGAACTGGCTCGCTTTCTTAGATGGTGAGTTAGCGGGCATCCGCTTAACTTTTGCCCCCGGTCAATGGGAATTGGATGACCAATGCAGCCCTGACCAATGGCCCTTCCCCGCAGCGCAGCTGTGCTATTTTAAATGTGCCGCAGTAGCAGCCAATACACGGGGCACGGGAATCGGTCGTGGCTTGCTCAACCGCTCCATTGAAGAAGCGAAGAAACTGGGTTGCCGCGCAGGGTTAGCGCACATTTGGATGCAAAGCCCTGGCAACGCTGCATTTGAATATTTCTCGCATTGTGGCGGCCAACTGATTAAGGAACACCCCAACCGTTGGCACGAACTCTCCTTATATGAAGGGTATCACTGTCCAGTCTGTGATGGCGTTTGCTATTGCAGTGCCGCGGAGATGATTCTGATTTTCTAGCTGATCGGCTGTGCCGGCCTGTAATACGGTTGGCACAGTGTTACAGACCGAATACCACTTTCTCGCTAGCGAGCATCCGCCCAATAAAACGCAAGATGATCCAGCCCAATAGCAAGGTGACCAGACTACTGATGACCAGTGGTAGCCATTGAATCGCCTCACCCTTGATAATATCTAACAGCGCTTGGTGCTGACCTGTTACTGGTGTGTAATACAGCAGTGGGTTCTTGGTGTTGGTAAACTCCACCCCGAACACCACCATCATTGGCAGCATCAAGACAAAAGAAATATAGGTTTGGGCTTCTTTAAAGCTCTTTGCACGAAAGCTTACAAACAGCTGTAATGCAGTAGCAAGCAGTGCCAATGGCAGTAACATGGCGATCATCAAACACATATCGGCGGTGGTAATCACCACACTAATCCCAATTTCATGTAAGGGTAACAAGCGAAATACCCAAGGGATTAATACCACACTCAATAAGCCGCCTGCCATGGCGAAGCAACTCGCAGCCAAGGCTTTGCCGAGAACCATTTGCTGTGTGGTCAGCGGTTGTGAGAGCAGTAATTCAAGTGAATTTCGTTCCCGTTCACCGGCGCTAATATCAATCGCCACGTTCATCCCCGAGAAGAAGACGGACATTAAGATAAAAATCATGGCGCTGCCCATAATCAACGCTGAACGCGATCCTTTCGTCGCGGTATCTTGTTTGACCACATCAATGGGTGAGATGACGCGCGGGTCGATCCCGCGCATTTGCAACCGGATATAGGCGATTTGCTGGCTATAGCCCTCCAACGCAGTCTCAATTCGGCGAATATCACTACGTTGTTTGGTGGAGCTAAAATCGGCCGTCAAGGTCACTGGGGCTTGTTGTGCTTGCGCAATATGGTTCGCCCAGTTCTCATCAATGGTCAAGGTGATGGGATGTTGCCCGGCCGGCCATGGTTTACTACGTTCAACAATACCACGCTGGGCAAGATAATCGACAAAGGCCGGGGCATGTTCCGCCCCCTTAATGTCGATTTCCACATCGCTGGGATCGGTCAACTGTGTGATCATAAAGAAAAATGCCACCGCCATTAGCAACGGCCCAAAGAACGCATAAGACATTGCAGCCATTACTGAACGTTTGTCCCGAATGGCATCCCGCAACTCTTTGCCAAACACAATACGGGTAGGATGTTGCGATACGAAACGTGACCATACACTCATGCCGCAATACCCTCATCGGTCCCAATAATTTTTACAAAGGCTTCTTCCAATGCGGTCTCACCGGTTAATGCGCAGAGCTCTTCCGTGGTACCTTGTGCCACCACTTTACCTTTAGCCACGACCACCACTTGGTCACATAGTGCAGCCACTTCTTGCATAACATGGCTGGAGAATAAAATACTTGTGCCTTGCTGCCGCAGTTCGCGTAACAGATCGCGTAAAATACGTGTACTCATGACATCTAATCCACGACTTGGCTCATCTAAAATCAAATGCTGCGGGCGGTGTACTATGGCTTGTGCTAAAGCTACTTTCATCCGCTGCCCTTGCGAAAATCCAGTGGCGCGACGGTCGGCAATGGCCAGCATATCTAAGCGTTCAAAAACCTGTTGCACAGCGACACTGGCGTCAGCACGAGTCATGCCATGTAAAGAGGCAAAGTACGCGACCTGTTCACGAGCGGTTAAACGTTCGTACAACCCGAACTTATCTGGGAATATGCCAATTTTCCGGCGAGCTGCTAAAGGTTCGATACTGGCATCTACACCGTCAATGAGCGCTTGACCAGAATCAGCCTTTAATAACCCATAGATGGTACGTAAGCAGGTGGTTTTACCGGCTCCATTTGGGCCTAGCAAACCCGTTATTTTTCCTTCTGGCGCAGTAAATGACAACCCATCAAGAGCTGTCACTTTGCCAAACTGTTTACGTAATTCGTTTACTTCTATCATAATTCGCGACCTTACATGCCTTTGCCATTCGCATTAAGCACGAACGGCAAGGGTTTTTGCTCGTGCAGACAACCATCATCCAGTGCTGCAACGTCAAGTTTATCAAGGAATTCTGCCACCAATTTATTCGCGCAGGTGTGACTAACTATGGTATGAGCACCTTGGGGTGCAATGAGATGACGGCTATTGCTGAGGGTCTGTGCTGCCAGTGCACCCCAGGTTGGCGGTGTAACTGGGTCGAGACGGCCAGAAAGTAATAAGGTTGGCACATCACTGCGCACAGGTTCGAACCAAGCATCAGGCCGACGTGCTTGCGGCCATACCGAACACATTTCAATAAATGCATCAGCTGTGCGGCTGCCGATAAAGTCATTATCACCATCGGTTACCAACAGTTGTTCAGTTGCCCGTGGGATATCTTCACTACATAGCACCGATAAGGTTAAGCCTGTGTACATTTGCGCTTGTGTCATAGAGGAACCCAACAAGCCCACCAATGGCGTGTAATTGTTCCGATAGGTTTGTTGAATCACATACGGAATCAGCTGTCGCGTGGCAGGATGATATAAAGCATTCAACATGGCTGAACTAAACCGCCCCGCGGTGACAGTGATTGCTGTGGGTTCATTGGTCAAGGGATCATTCACGGTCAGTGGTACCGGCTGATCAGTCAATTGACTCAACGTTGCGTGATACAGCTGGCGTAAATTTGGAAACTGCTGGTTGCACTCAGGCGAGTTGGCACACTGTTCCAGCAATAATTCAAACGAGTTGGCACCATTGCGACCAAATGGGCCAACCACGACGTCAGGTGGAGCTACCGCATCTAGCACGGCTGCACGTACTGATTGAGGTGCTTCGCGTAGGTAGACCAAAGCTGCACGGCTGCCATAAGAGCCACCGTAAAGGTTGACCTGTTGGTAGCCAAGGTGCTCACGCACCGCTTCAAAATCACGGATGGCATTAACGGTGTGGTATTGTGTTAGGTCCATCTGCTCAAACTGGGCTAAACACTCACGCGCGATCTGTGCTAAATCACGATCGTTGTCGGTTTTCACCAATTCATCCACTTGGTTAACTTCGCAGGCTAACGGATTTGACTTACCCGTCCCACGTTGGTCGATGAGCACAATATCCCGCTGTTTACGCACCTCAGCGAATACCCGATTGACCATTGCGGCCAATTCTGTCGCCGCTTGCCCTGGGCCACCGGCTAAGATCACTAAAGGATCAGCCTTTTTATTTTCGCGAATAGCTGGTAATACTGCGTAATTAATGGTGATTTGCCGCAATGAAGGTTGTTCGTAATCTTCCGGGACTTGAATTTGACCACAGAACACTTGTTCGCTAATACGTGCCAAGTAACAAGATTCAAGCGCCGATGAGGGTTGCGCATGGACGGGCGTAAACGACCAACCCGCAGCGAGACAGAAAATAACCCCTAACAATCCCTTATTATTCATAGTTTGCTTTCCCGTTGTAACAACTGCTACCAGTTTAGCTGCTGACCAACACAGGTGGAAGTAACAAACTGTAAATGTTTGTTGTGGCACTTAACAAGTGTTACTTAAATCGGCCTTCGATGGCTTGCCGTATGGGATTCTGACTCGCGAGGCGTTGTGACCAAGCAAAATCCTGTGAGGCTTCTAGGTCTTGTGCCCGCAGGTTTTCGACCATCAGGCGGCCGATATCGGCCGCTTGGTGGCGGTGGGAAAATTGAATCATTGTTTCGCCATTACATCGCACCCGCGGATAGACATCGCGAATACGTAGGCGATATTCTCGGAGCGTGCTACGGAACTCGTTGGTACGGTTATAACGCACTTGGCTACAAAACAGCAGTGCGAGCTCATCACCTACAGACGCCATATAGGTCTGCGCAGCCGTCACCTCGGTTCCCGCATAAATCGATAAAACGATGACCCAATACAGGCTTCGCTGAACAAACTTACGACCAATCATACTTACTCACGATAACTGACGAACAGAAGTATGGTAGCCAGCCTATTTCAGCGCTGCAACGGATTATATTGTTAACAACAGCCAAGCTGAAACAGCTTTATAACAACTGATCGATTGCTCAGCACAAATCATGCTCGATCTAATACTTTTGTAACAAATGAATGGGGATTATTGTCATCGGCTGCATGGCGTTGTTCTTCGACACAGCGCCACGTAGCCAGCGCCTGATAGTCTGGAAAGTAGGTATCACCTTCAGTTTTGAGCTGAATTTCAGTGAGATATAATCGCTGCGCTAATGGTAAAAATTCACGGTAGATATGCCCACCACCAATGACCATCAGCTCTGCCGCATTACCTGCAGCAGCTATGGCTTGTGCTGGTGAATTGACCCACACGACGCCATTGGCATCGACTGTCGGTTCATTCACTTGGCGGCTGAGTACAATGTTGGTTCGTCCTGGTAACGGGCGCCCGATTGACTCATAGGTCGTGCGCCCCATCACTACTGGCTTGCCCAACGTGATCCGCTTGAAATGCTGAAGTTCGGCGGGCAAGTGCCAAGGCATGCGGCCATCCTTGCCAATAACCCGATCTGCAGCCATTGCAGCAACTAATGCAATCCGCATGACTAAGCCCCCTGCCCAGCTATAGTTACGTTATTTTTGGTAAATAACTTCAACGCCATCATCATCGTCGTCATAGTCGTCGTCATCGTCATCATCATCGAAATCGGCGAGTTGTTGGCGATGATAATCGTCCCATTTAAATTCCACGGGGGCTGCTTCTTCTGCGGCAACCTCGGGTTTAGGTAAACTTTCTAAATACTGCAAAATTTCTTTGCAGAGCGCTTCAGTCCCGTGCTGGGTTAAGCCTGAAATTGGGTACACTGGGCCATCCCAAGCAAGCGCTGTTTTAATGTGTTCGATGCGCTCGGCCACCTCTTCCGGCGCCAATAAATCTACTTTGTTCACGACTAACCAACGTGGTTTGCTGGCGAGTTCTGCATCGTACTTTTCCAGCTCGTTGACAATTTTAACAGCCTGTTCAGCTGGATCGGTATCATCGTACGGTGCAATATCCACCAGGTGCAATAATAAGCGACACCGCTCTAAATGCTTTAAAAAGCGGATCCCTAACCCAGCACCCTCCGCTGCACCTTCAATCAATCCTGGGATATCGGCGATGACAAAGGTTGCATGCGGTACCGGACGCACCACCCCTAAATTGGGGACTAACGTCGTGAACGGGTAATCAGCAACTTTCGGCTTGGCTGCAGATACCGCCCGAATAAAGGTAGATTTGCCCGCATTTGGCATACCCAGCAAGCCCACGTCAGCTAATAACATCAGTTCCAGCTTTAAGGTGCGGACTTCGCCAGGCGTACCCATAGTTTTTTGCCGTGGCGCACGGTTCGTTGAGCTTTTGAAGCGCGCGTTACCGAGCCCGTGGAAACCACCTTTGGCCACCATTCGACGTTGGCCATGTTTGGTTAAATCACCGATAACTTCCCCGGTATCAACATCTGTTGCACGGGTACCCACCGGTACTTTGAGAATTAGATCAGCACCACGTTTACCGGTACAGTTCTTGCCAGCACCATTTTCACCGCGTTCAGCACGGTGGAAACGCTCAAATCGATAGTCGATTAAGGTATTAAGATTTTCATCGGCTTCAAGATACACATCACCGCCATCACCCCCGTCGCCCCCATCGGGTCCACCTTTGGGAATATACTTTTCACGACGGAAGCTAACGACTCCGTTACCGCCATCACCGGCTTCGACGCGAATCTCGGCTTCATCTACAAACTTCATCTTAAACCTACCTGCTAACAAGCAAAAAACCCCGTCACTGCGGACGGGGTTTGTGTATTTCGTTTAGAACCGTAGCGCTACTACGCCCCGGCGTTATCGCCGGCTACGGCAGCTCGACTGATTACTCAGTAACGATGCTAACGTATTTACGGTTGTTCGGACCTTTTTCCGCGAAGGAAACTTTGCCGTCCACGAGCGCGAACAACGTGTGATCGCGACCGATACCAACGTTATCGCCAGCGTGGAATTTAGTACCACGTTGACGAACAATGATGCTACCAGCTAATACAGACTCACCACCGAAGCGCTTAACACCAAGACGCTTACTTTCTGAGTCACGACCGTTACGTGTGGAACCTGCGGCTTTCTTATGTGCCATCTGTCGTTACTCCTTAAATTAACCGTTGATACCAGTGATTTTCACTTCGGTGAACCACTGACGATGACCTTGACGCTTCATGTGATGCTTACGACGGCGGAACTTGATGATGTTCACTTTGTCGGCACGACCATGATTGATTACTTCCGCCTTTACAGAGCCACCAGAAACAAAAGGTGCGCCGATTTTAACGTCGTCACCGTTCGACACCATCAATACTTGGTCGAACTCAACCACATCACCTGTGGCTGCTTCCAGTTTTTCCAGGCGGACGATTTGGCCTTCAGTTACACGGTGTTGCTTACCGCCACTTTGGAATACTGCGTACATGTTTTTCTCCGATTCCCCCATAGGGGTTTGATTGAAATAAATTCAGGCCGCGAATTGTACTCGAACTCACCGAGTGAGTAAAGCCCAAAATCGCCCGCTGTTACGCAACGCGCTCGACGGCAATATCAGCTAAGGCATAGAGTGCGTCACGGTACGGCGTGTCGGGTAAGGCGATAAGTTGCTCCTGCGCTAATGCCGCTTCTTTGAGGGCACAGTCACGGGTGTAAGCTAAGGCACCAGTGCGCTTCATGATGTCCAACACTTGGCCCAGCAGGTCACGGCCGTTGCCTTGTTCAATTGCTTGACGAAGCAGCGCTGACTCATCAGGGTTGCCATGCCACATCGCATAGAGTAACGGCAACGTGGGTTTGCCTTCAGCAAGGTCATCACCAGCCTGTTTACCCATGGTTTCACTATTAGAAGTGTAGTCCAACAAGTCATCCACCAACTGGAATGCTGTGCCTAAATGGCGGCCATAAGCAGCCAATGCAACTTCTACCGCAGGCGGTTGTTCCGCCAATACTGCACCTAACTGAGTTGCGGCTTCAAACAGCTTGCCGGTTTTTCCGTAAATCACATCAAAGTAACTGGCTTCAGTGGTATTAGGGTCATTGCAGTTCATCAGCTGCAATACTTCACCTTCTGAAATCATGTTAGTGGCGTCGGCCAGAATCCCCATAATTTTCATCGAGTTCAGCGTCACCATCAATTGGAATGCACGGGTGTAGAGGAAGTCACCCACCAACACACTGGCTTCATTGCCAAATAATGCGTTGGCTGTTTCTTTGCCACGACGTAATTCAGAGGCATCCACCACGTCATCATGCAACAAAGTGGCCGTATGAATAAACTCAATAATAGTCGCCAAGGTGAGGTGACCTTCACCTTGGTAATTCACAGCGCGCGCTGCTGTTACCGCCAACAGTGGGCGCAAACGTTTGCCACCACTATTCACAATATACATGCCTAATTGATTCACCAGCGCCACATCAGATTGTAGCTGGGTAGCAATCAGCTGGTTCACACCAGTCATATCATCAGCCATCAAGGCGTTGATTTCAGATAACTTCATAGTGTCACTATCACAGTAAATTGAAGGCCTTGATTATACACGAGATTGTTGTCTCGCGCACGGTTGCACGGCCATCCTAAGCTGAACGCTGTTGACGTTGTGCCAGTACGATCAGCACCGTTGCTGCCACCACCCCGCCGAGGTGTGCAAACACTGCAATCTGCTCAGTCCCTGCAGGTTGGAAAAAGTCCACGACCAGCTTCAGCAGCAGACCAATCAGTACTAATTTACCAATCCATTGTTGCTGTAACGCATCGTGCCATGCGGCGTAACAGTAAAGTCCATATAACGCCCCAGAAAACCCCGCATAGACGTGTTCGGCTGGGCCCAACACAACTTCACATAAGCTACTCACCAAACCAATGGGCAGTAACACCCACCAATCTTTGCTGCGCTGCCATTGTTGCGGGAACAGGAGCCATAAAAGCCATAAACCGGCGAGATTAAACCACAAATGCGGAGGGTTATGGTGCATGAATTGAGCAGTGACAAGTTGCCACCAAGCGCCCTGATAAAACTGTGGCGCCTGCAACATCAATTGATGCTGCCAAGGCGCCAATACATAGTATGCTGTCATCAGCAGAGCACTGATACCTAGAGGAACGAACAGGCTCTGCCTTGGCATGACTGATAACTTACTTCACAAAATCCAGACCAAGCTGAATATCAGCTTTCAGGCCATCCAGCATCGCTGCTTTAGCGTTTGCTTCGTAGTCGCTTAATTCACCATAAGGTAGAATTTCTTCGACACCGTTCACGCCTAAACGCACTGGGTGAGCGAAGAACAACGCGTCGGCGCCGTCAGTTTCGATATAGGTGTATTCCACGACGCTATTGTCACCTTGCAATGCTTTCACGAGCGATAAACAGAAGCGCGCTGCCGCTTGCCCCATCGACAAGGTTGCTGAACCGCCGCCAGCTTTGGCTTCAACCACTTCCGTACCCGCATTTTGAATACGCTTGGTTAGCTGCTCGATTTGCTCGTCTGTGAAGTTCAAGCCGGTTTGTGACAATAATGGTAAAATGGTTGTGCCGCTGTGGCCACCGATCACTGGAACAGTGACTTCACTTGGGTTTTTGCCATGCAATTCAGCGACGAAAGTTTCTGCACGGATGACGTCTAAGGTCGTTACACCGAACAATTTGTTCTTGTTATACACGCCTTTCTTCTCTAACACTTTCTTGGCAATAGCCACTGTCGTGTTGACTGGGTTGGTGATAATCCCAATGCAAGCGTTCGGACAGTTGTCAGCAATAGCTTCGACTAGGTTAGCGACGATACCTGCGTTGATATTAAATAAGTCAGAGCGGTCCATACCTGGCTTACGTGGAACACCAGCTGGGATCAATACGATATCGCTACCCACCAATGCTGGTGCCAGATCATCTTTACCGTAGCCCGTAACTTTGACTGCGGTTGGAATGTGGCTGAGATCAACGGCAACACCAGGAACCACTGGCGCAACGTCATACAAGGCTAATTCAGAACCAACCGGTAATTGGGTTTTTAAAAGTAATGACAGTGCTTGGCCGATACCACCAGCCGCACCTAAAACTGCAACTTTCATCTCAGACTCCATCCAGTTATTTGGAAAATTTAGGCCAAAAACTCTACTCCTTTTACGCTAAAATTACAACCAAAGCGCACTTTTTCGGCGCATGGAAATAGTTGCAATCCCGCTGCGCACAGTTAAGATGACCGGGTTATTTATTTCGATTGAGCGAAGTTCATGGCTGCAAAAAAACCAGAAGATATGATTGAAGCCTTCAAGGCATTACTCAAAGAAGAGCGCTATGGCTCACAAGGTGAAATTGTCGATGCCCTTAAAGAACAAGGGTTTACCAATGTTAGCCAGTCCAAAGTATCACGTATGCTCAGTAAATATGGCGCCGTTCGTACGCGCAATGCACGCCAAGAGATGGTGTATTGCCTTCCGCCTGAACTCGGTATCCCCAGTACCCGAGCCCCATTAAACCAATTAGTGTTGGATATTCAGCATAATGATGTGATGGTGATTATTCGAACGACACCTGGTGCTGCGCAGTTAATTGCCCGGTTACTCGATTCGGTCGGACAAAAGGAAGGGGTACTCGGTACTATCGCTGGCGATGACACGATTTTTATTGCCCCAATGAAAGTGGCAGACATTGAATTTACCTTGCAAAATGTCCGCCAACTGTTTGAAGAGCCGCGTTAACTACGCTGTAAAAACTCAATCGACGGCACAAAGTATGCGGCATTCGCAACCGCTTCCATGTAATCGAGTAACGGATCATAGTCACCCTGCTCATCGGCGTGATAACGGGTTTTCAGCCATTGCACCAGATGTTGGGGCTGATGGCTGAAATACATGGCAAACAGCCCCTGTTCACGCAAACTGCCCCACGGCATATTTTGGCGCAGTAATTCATAGGGTTGGTCATGCTGATCCACTAAGCGGTTTTTTTGCGCATGGGTCACCATGCTTAGCGTCGCTTCACTAATTCGCTTACCGGTAACCTTTTTACGGCCCATGACGTGCTCTTGTATCGTCACACTCAGCTGTTCCCAACGACGCAAGTCATACCGAAATTTTTGCGTGAATAAGTAACTACTGCCTTGAAACACCGGATCATCGTGAATCACGGAAACATCGCGCCGCCGCATGCCATGCGGGTTATCAGGTGCTTCAATAAAGCCAAACAAATCACGGCCATCGAGGTAACGGAAGGTGTTAATCTGGTCGATGACTTCGACATCATGCCCCAGCCACTCCAACAAGGTGCGCGCGGCGAGAAAATTAACATCGAAACGATCGGAGCGAATACTCATTAATAAGTCAGCCGACTCGCGAGGCGTTTGGCGATCACCATCACTACAATCGGGGAAACCACTCAGTTGTAACGGCCGTACCTCGGGGTACAGCACATCCCAGTAATCGCTGCCAATGGCGACCAAACCATTCAGCATGGCTTCGGAAAAACGCTGTTCCAGGCCATCCAGCAATTGAGGAATACGTGCAATTTTGCGCTGCATGACCTCAACGTCATCCGTCATCACATTGAGTAAGATGGTGATGCCATGTAAATTAGGTTCTGCGTAGACGCCAGTTTGCGGTTGATTCATAGTTTCCTCGTTTATTCCACACGCTGCGGTTCCTCGCCAAAAGTGGCGCATCAATCGCAATCTGCTTGTGGTCTCCCTAGTGCTGTGCCATATGTAACATTATTATTGACAGCTATCGCTGTCATAGTCTAACAAATATCTATCACATTATAACGATATCAACGAAATAGCGAATAGCTGGAGAGATCATGCGTTTACAACTTATCGCGGCTGCCATTGCCATTTCCTTAGCAGGGTGTGCGAGTACTCAAGCACCAACCGCTGCCGCCGCTAACGCAGCACAAGCACAAGTCCAAGCGAGTGTGGATGCACAGTACGAAGCCCTCGCCAACGATATTTTTAAAAAGCTGCAAGCACAAAATCCATGGGCAAGTGACCGCTTACCTGATATGTCAGCCGAAGCCTTAGCGAAACGTGCCGCGGAACAGCAAGCGTGGTTGGCTCAGCTCGAACAAGTCGATGTCACCGCTCTCTCACGACAAAATCAAATTAACCACCGTATGATTACCTATCGTTTGAAAAACGAGATCGATAGTTACACTTACAACGAGCATTACATGCCGTTAAATGCTGAAGGTGGTTTCCATAGTAACTTAGGCTTTATGGTACGCAATGCCAGCTTCCGTAGCTTTGCTGATTACCAAAACTACATCGCGCGGCTGCAAGATATTCCGCGTTACATGGAACAACAAACCGGTTGGCTAAAAGTAGGTATGGCCGAAGGCTACACCCAACCCAAAGCAGCAATGCAAGGCTTTGAAGAAAGTATTGCCGCTTTTATTGCGCAAAACCCGCATGAAAGCTTGTTCTACCAGCCCTTTACTGGCACGCCGCCAAATTTTGTGACTGCTGAACAATGGCGTGAGCTGCAACAACAAGCAGCAAAAATCATTGACGAAGCTGTGGTACCTGCCTACCAAGCCTATTTTGATTTTATGGTGATGGAGTATTTGCCGAACTGCCGTGATTCAGTCGGGGCAAGTGAATTACCCAATGGCTTGGAATACTACCAGAACCGTATTCGCCACTTTACCACGCTGGATTTAACTCCTGCGCAAATTCATCAGCGCGGCCTCGCTGAAGTCCAGCGGATCCGCAATGAAATGGCCGTAGTCATCGAGAAAACTGGATTTAAAGGCAGCTTTGAAGAATTCACTGACTTCTTGCGTACCGACCCGCAGTTTTATCCAAAAACCGACGCTGAATTATTAAAAGAAGCATCCTATATTGCGAAGAAAGCTGACGGCGAGTTACCGAAATTCTTTAAACTGCTACCGCGCCAACCTTATGGTATTGCACCTGTCCCAGCTGAAATTGCGCCGAAATATACTACCGGTCGTTATGCCGGTACCAACCGCAGTGATCGCGCCAGCTTCTATTGGGTGAATACTTATGCCCTCGAACGTCGTCCGCTCTACCAATTAGAAGCCTTAACCTTGCATGAAGCAGTGCCAGGGCATCACTTACAAGGCGCGTTAGCGCGTGAAATGGAGAATCTCCCTGACTATCGTCGCTACACCTACATTTCTGCCTTTGGCGAAGGCTGGGGCTTGTATGCTGAATGGTTAGGCCAAGAGATGGGCTTTTACCAAGATCCATACAGCGACTTTGGCCGTCTTAGCTATGAAATGTGGCGCGCGGCACGGTTAGTAGTGGACACTGGTATGCATGCGATGGGATGGACGCGTGAACAAGCCATGGAATTTATGGCAGCCAATACTGCCCTTAGCCTACATAATGTACGCACCGAAATTGACCGCTACATTACTTGGCCAGGTCAGGCATTGTCTTATAAGCTGGGTGAAATGTTGATTCGCCAGCTACGCCAAGAAGCACAAGAAGCCCTCGGTGGTAATTTCGATTTACGCGAGTTCCACTACGTGGTACTGAAAAACGGCAGCATCCCATTAGATGTGTTAGAACAAGAAGTGCGTGATTGGATTGATGCCCAAGTTCAGGCTCAAGCCAAGTGAGTTATTGTGCCGGCGGGAACAATACCGCCGGCGCTAACACTACGTCGGGCACTAAACCATCACCCTCAGGCAATGCCTGACCACGTCCATCCACCACTTCGGCTGGTGCATACATCGATATCCCCACCACCCAACCGTTGGGTAAACTTTTCACTGTGGTTGGCGCAAAAGCGCCCCGCGTTTGTTGACCATGCAATTTAAACCCGCGTAGCTGCAATGCGTGTGCGAGGTGCTCTGCGGCACTGGCGGTCAACTCTGTCACTAATACTTTACCGCCTTGATGTAACCCACTTAAATCAGGATTGCGGCGTTCATCCACAGCTTGCCGCCGAATGACGGCCAAAGGTTCAGTTAGCGGTTGGAGACTATTAGCCAGTTGGCTCGCCAACAACAAACTACCACCTTCGTTAAACCTTAGATCAATCACTAACTGCACTGGGTGCCCCTGCCCATGTACGATGTACTTCAATTCATCGGCCATGGCGTATAGGGCGCGTTGTAGACAACGCTGGCCCATTTCACTATAGGCAGCCTCAGGGCTAAATCGATATAATCGTGTGACGCCGAGGTAGAATTCGCCGCTGCTTAGTCGTCCCCACCATAAGCCTTGGTCACAACTAGAGCGCAAACTGCTGCTTTGCAGCTCTTGCAAGAGTTGTTGGCGCGCTCGTTCACGTTGCGCTTCACCTACGCTAAACTGGCTGACTCGGTGATAACGTTCAAGGTCTTTTGCGAGTAAAAACGCGTGCTCATCGCCACTGTGATCTAACATCTGGCTCAATAATTCAAACAAGCTCAGTTGCCGATCGAGCTCATGCACCCCAGTTGCCCGATCGAGCAGCTCTGCATGCGCTCGCCATTGCAATAATTGCACCGCCGGTAAGCTGTGCTGAAACTGCTCGAGGATTTCCACTAATGCCGTAACAGCGGTTGCTGCGGTTGCTGTTGGCGCTTGGGCGCAATGCTTGGGCAGCATAGGTTCACGGGTGAAAACGACAGGCAGGCCATCAGAACGACGTTGTAAGACGATGGTGCGCTCACCAGCACCAATCCAGACATGCTGGCCCGGATCGGCAGCAGTCGAAAAAACTCGGGGTAGTAATCCAGTATCCGCCGCCCAACATTGGCTTGGTGTCCATTGATAGCGGGTTACCACTTGTCGCTGTACGTGTAAGAAACTTTGGTAATGGCTCGACCAATAGACACCATCATGTAATGTCAGTTGAGGTGTTGGCGGTGCGCTGTTACAGCCTATCAGCACCGCCATTAAAGCTGTTGTTATGAAGATACGCAGGCGCAAGGCTAACCTCTACTTGACAAGACAGCGTCACCTTGAGCATAACGCTAGAGATAACGGTCGTAAAGTAGCTGCAAGGTTGCCTGGGCGGCTAACTCACCTTGTTCAGCCCACAGTTCTAACTCTTCTTCGATGATTTCATAACCACCAGCGGTTGCGGCAACACCGACAACCTTGCGGGGGCGTTGTAATTGATAACCACCCTCACCAGCACGATACTCCATCTTAGCTAATGGAATAGCAACGCGATCATCCGCTAAAATTGTAGCGTCTTCTAATGATGTCATGGTGACTTGGTAACCGATAGGTTCGTAGTTTAACTTATTTTCCTGATAGGGCACCACTTCGAGGAGCAAGTTGGTGTGCTTGCGCAACATATCCATTTCAAGGCGCAAATTATCACTTTGCATCACCTGTTTGCTGCTCTCACGCACTTCAGAATCTAACAAGCGCAGCGCGACAGCACGGTTCACAATACGTACGCCATGCTCCATCAATACGCGCTGGAACCCACGTTGATACTCATCCCATTGTGCCGCAGTTAATAGGGTGGAACGGTTCGTGGTGCCACTCACGCGCACTTCACTAGCCACTTGGACACTTTGTGATTCTGGGGTAAAGGTTCCCGCGGTACCCGTCGCTTGTGAATTTAAATTAATCCGCCGCGTGCTATACCAATCAGAAACCATATCACTAAAGGGTTGACCGATAAGAACAACTAACTTGGGCCGACCAGCCTTATCGTAAGCTGCTTTGAAAGTGGCTTTATCCACACTCATCAGACTCACTGATGCAGCATCGGCAGCCCGTGCGCGATCAAAATAGCCGTCATTTAGCATGGGTTGTGGCTGCGCGTCTTGTGCAAACGCGACAGTACCACTGACACTCAAGGCAACCGCAATCCACGCTGCAAGTTGATACACGGTGTTCATAATTAACGGCCTTCACGAAGTTCTAACAAGAAATACTGCGCACGGTTATCCAACGAGGTTTCGCGATAAATCGCGGTACCGTTAGCTGGTACATACACTCGACGCCACATTGACTCGTCAGGTAACGGGACTTGGTTCGCATCAAAAAATATCGCTTTTCCTTCGACCTGTAGATCGTAATCAGTGCGGTTACGGATCATGGTCCAAACTTCCATTTGCCCGGTCGGACTTGTCGCGATACCGCTACGGTCAAGCGTTACTTTAACGGTATCCCGCACATACTCACCAAAAATACTACGGGTGATATCGGTGCGGTTCAGATCATGATCGATAAACACGATAGTGTTCATCTCATTGGTGGTGGTTCGTTGCACAGGGTGATTACCGCTGTAGCCATTCTGGGTGCTCTGACATCCAGCTAAGGTCAACATCAGGCCGGCGGCAAGAAATAACGTAGGTTTCATGAGTTAATTCCTTATTGTTCTTGTATGTAGCTGATTAGCGTTCCCGTGAACTGTGCCAGATCAGGTGATTGCCATGTTTATCGTGATAATGCCGAAATACGCCTGACTGCAATGAGACAGGACTATTCTCAGCATCGAAATACACTGCAGTCCATTGTTCGATGTTAAATGACTTCTGATAGAAGGTCGTGGCATGAATCATATCTGGCAAGCGCTTCCAATAACGCGTATCAGCACGCGGTTTTACCTGACTTGATAATGCCATACTGGCAACCCCGATGAGGGCTAGGGTATTACCAACCTGCCCTGTACTACCGCCTGCTGCTGGTGCCATGACCCGAGCTGCAACCCCAAGTTGGGCAAGGTCGCGACCTAAATCGGCAGTGGTGTTAGCAAAGGCTGCTTGCCCTTCAATAATGGCATCCACCGGACGACCACCACGGGAGGTTGCTTGCCAATACACACTTTCTATCGGTGGCAATGGGATTTGTTGACCAGCCACATCGATTACCACCTGCTTTTCAGTAAAGTTTCTGCCGGGTCGGAACACCAGTTGATAGTGCCCCATGCCGTCAGCTAGTTTACGTGGTGCGAAACCAGTTTCGGCAATCACCAGTACATTGTCAGTCGGTGCTGGAATTGGGTAATCCGGCAACAGAGCACGGAGCTCGGCATAGGCTTCTTCCGCTAACACCGGACTTCCCATTTTCTGAGCAGACCAGCCTGCCAGCAATAACATGACCGCGAAATCACTGCGGTATTGCTCTTCTTCGGCAAAGGCATCTTGCATCAAACCGCTGACGAAACTTGCTCGCGCGTTATCGTACTCGCCATCAATTAAGTAGATGAGTCCACGGTAATAATAGGCCATCGCACGTTCATAAGGTTCGCCTTTAAAATCCTTGCGACCTTCTTCGTGCCACATACTGCGCGCTTGCGTGGCTGACTCGTTATCCGCATACACGGTTTCGATTTGCTCTAACGCTGCGTCAAAGTTCTCTCGGGCAATATCGATGTCACCGTTGTAAAACGCTGCCGTCCCAATCTCCATCCGATTTAACACTTCGTTGCGCTTGCCCTCAGCGAACAAGGTTTTATACATGGGTTGGAGATAGGTCGGCTGCTCATTCACGACAGCCTGTTCATGGTTGGTCAAGGTGAGCGGTTGGTACTGAGCTGGCCCGGTGCTACCGCACCCAGCCAGCCCTGTGGCAATCACGACACTAGCGATAAATGATGTCGTCTTGTGCCGATTTCTGGAATTCATACATGCCACTCCAAACATAAGTACCTAGTTCTAGGTCGATTAATTCAAACGTGATTTGATGATACCGAGACCGTTCTTGCGTGCCGACATCGAGCGCATCTAATGACATGATCCGACCCACGAGACGGAAGTCCGCTCCTGCAGTAGCTTGCGTGGTGCGAATGGTGCCGCCATCGACAACGCCCATCCGCTTCAATTCACGTTCTTTTTCAACCATGTCGGCGAATTCACGGCCAACAAATACCAAGCGGCCATTGGCAGCACGGTTCAAATTGATACGGAGCCGATCGGTGAGCATGTTTTTGTTGATGCGCGATGAACTTTCGTTGGTGAAATATTGGCTGTCGATAATAATGCGCGGTGCTGTGTCGCGATTCATGAGATACGGGTTGCCGAGCATGTCACGCATCATTTGGTCGGTCATCGCCATAATGTCTTGTGACTCAACCCCTACCCCTTGTACACGCCCGGGCGAACGCGCATCTTCATAAACAGTCGCCCGACCTTTGCTGTTATCAATTTTGGTGCTAGAGCAACCCGTCATGATCAGCAGTGATAAGGCAACCGTTGCTAACAGTCGAAAATTTGTCATGGTGTTTTCTCCGTTCAAGCCGCGATATTAATAGCCAGCGCGCGCTGACGCTGATAACAACGCTTGATGATAGATATTCCGTAATTCAGGGTAGATAGACATCGCTGACTCTAACGCATCTTGATAATGCTGGTGATTCGAATGAGTTACATACATCCAGACTGATAATTCTTCGAGGCTATTGAAGGAGATATCTGAGGTCCCACGGAGGACTTCTTCGCCACCGGCCATTTCCAAGGCAACTTCACGGCCAACGGTGCTACCAATTTCTTGGCCTAACCAGCCACCGAAAAATGGAATGTTTTCTGCGAGTTTTTGACCTGCGTAAGCTCCAGCCATACCGCCAATTGCTGAACCCATTTCGGCATTACGGGCATTGTTAACCCATTCCGCCAACACGCCATCGGAGGTGTAAGGGCTCATAAAACGGCCTGAGTTATCATAAATTGGCGTTGGTGAAAATGCTTGTAGTTCACTCGGTTGCGCTAAGTTGGGGCCCATCGCACAAGCGCTAAGAATGAACGATAGTGATACCATGATGATTAACTGAATTGTTTTCATTGTTTGCTCTCCAATGAGCGGTTGTTATTATTGTTGAACTTATCACTAACAAAAGTGTTACAACGCCTAATAATTATGCAAGTTTATGGTTAACACAAGTTTGTTTTTGTGTCATGTTGTTATGTCATTGATAAAACAAGCAAAAAAAAGCCGAGTCAGTGACTCGGCTTCGCATTGATGGACTAAGGTTAACTTACGCCAACTGAATCGTCGGGATAATGTTTGCTTTAGCGGCTGCTTCTGCTTCGCGGAAGGCATCCATCTGGTCAAAGTTCAGGTAACGATAGACCTCACCTGCCATGGCGTTAATGTCTTGCGCATAAGCCATATATTCTTCAGGAGTAGGTAATTTACCTAAAATTGCACCTACCGCTGCTAATTCAGCTGATGTTAGATACACATTTGCACCGTCACCTAAACGGTTCGGGAAGTTACGGGTTGACGTTGACAACACAGTCGCACCTGGTTCTACCCGCGCTTGGTTACCCATACAGAGTGAACAGCCTGGCATTTCAGTACGCACGCCGTTAGCCTGATAAATATCGTAGTAACCTTCTTCACGTAATTGCGCTTCGTCCATTTTGGTCGGTGGCGCAATCCACAGGCGGGTACTTAACTCGTCGGTATTTTTTTCGAGCAATTTACCAGCTGCACGGAAGTGACCAATGTTGGTCATACAGGAACCGATAAAGACTTCGTCAACCTTATCACCAGCGACGTCGCTTAAGAACTTCGCATCGTCTGGATCGTTCGGGCAGCACACAATTGGCTCTTTAATGGTCGACATATCGATTTCGATCACTGCAGCATATTCCGCATCAGCGTCAGCACGCATTAAGCTTGGGTTTGCCAACCACTCTTCCATTTTCCGAGCCCGACGTTCAAGCGTGCGTGCATCACCGTAACCTTCATTGATCATCCAACGCAACATGGTGACGTTCGAACGTAAGTATTCGGCTACTGACTCTTCTGACAAGTTGATGGTACAACCTGCAGCAGAACGCTCGGCTGATGCATCTGATAATTCAAATGCTTGCTCAACTGTTAAGTGGTCTAAGCCTTCGATTTCTAAAATGCGACCAGAGAAGACGTTTTTCTTACCACGTTTTTCTACGGTGAGTAAGCCTTCTTTAATGGCAAACAGTGGAATTGCATGGACGAGGTCACGCAAGGTAATGCCTGGCTGTAATTCACCTTTAAAGCGAACGAGCACGGACTCAGGCATATCCAATGGCATCACTCCAGTTGCGGCGGCGAAGGCCACCAGACCTGAACCTGCTGGGAATGAAATACCTAATGGGAAACGGGTATGCGAGTCGCCACCAGTACCTACAGTGTCAGGTAACAACATCCGGTTCAACCAGCTGTGGATGATACCGTCACCTGGGCGCAAGCTCACGCCGCCACGGTTCATAATAAAGTCTGGCAGGGTATGCTGGGTTTCGATGTCCACTGGCTTTGGATAAGCGGCAGTGTGACAGAATGACTGCATGGTTAAATCAGCGGTAAAGCCCAAACACGCCAAATCTTTGAGCTCATCACGTGTCATTGGACCGGTGGTGTCTTGTGAACCAACGGTGGTCATTTTTGGTTCGCAATAGGTGCCTGGGCGAACGCCCGGTAGACCGCAGGCTTTACCAACCATTTTTTGTGCTAAGGTGTAACCTTTACCCGTATCAGCTGGTTGTTCAGGCTTTAAGAACAAGTCTGATGGACCCCAACCTAAGCTTTCACGCGCTTTTTCAGTTAAGCCACGACCGATGATTAAATTGATTCGTCCTCCGGCGCGCACTTCGTCTAAAATCACGCGTGATGAATAATCATACTCAGCGATAATTTCGCCCGCTTCGTTTTCAATTTTGCCATCGTATGGGTAAATCGTGATCACATCACCCATATTCATCTTGTCGACGTTTGCTTCAAATACCAACGCACCTGCGTCTTTCATGGTATTGAAGAAGATTGGCGCAACTTTGCCGCCAATACAGATACCACCAGCACGCTTGTTTGGGGTGCCTGGCATGTCTTCACCGATGTACCACAACACAGAGTTCGTTGCTGATTTACGTGATGAACCGGTACCTACCACGTCACCAACAAAGGCTACTGGGTGGCCTTTTTTCTTCAATTCTTCAATTTGCTTCGCGGCATCGGTAATGCCTTCACGTGGCATTTTGTACATTGCTTTCGCATGCAGTGGGATATCTGGGCGTGACCAAGCATCTGGCGCTGGTGATAAATCGTCAGTGTTGGTTTCACCAGTGACTTTGAAGACAGTCGCTTTAATCATTTTTGGTAATGGCTCACGGCTGGTAAACCATTCACCGTTGGCCCATGATTCAATCACTTCTTTCGCCAGCGCGTTACCCGCTTGCATTTTTTCTTCCACATCGTGGAAGGCATCAAACATCAGCAAGGTATGCTTTAATTCGGCCGCAGCCAATTCACCTAGTTCAGCATCATCGAGCAACTCAATCAGCGTGGTGATGTTGTAGCCACCGTGCATATTGCCAAGCAAGGATACCGCAGCTTCTTTGCTGATCACTGGGCTGGTGGTTTCGCCTTTCACAAGCGCTGATAAAAAGCCAGCTTTTACATAAGCCGCTTCGTCGACGCCCGGTGGGACGCGATCAGCAATCAGCTCGAATAAGAAATCTTCTTCACCTGCTGGTGGGTTTTTCAATAGTTCGACTAATGCAGCGACTTGCTCTGCAGTTAGTGGTTTTGGCGGAATGCCTTCTGCAGCCCGCTCTTCAACATGCTTACGATATTCTTGCAGCACTGGGAACCCCTTTTGCCGTTGTGGTTAATAAAAGTGACCCGAATTATACGTTATTTCAGTGCTGAATTAAATTCATCTGGCACTGTATGTATGTATCTTTGCGATAAATCGGGTGAATGCTAGAAATGATCCCAAATTTGCTGCGCTGCTGGGCCAGCGATACGCTCGGCGGAACGAACCAGATGGGTCTCTAGATGAACCTGAGTGATAAAGTCGGGAATATCTACGGCAATTAATTCACCGCGGCAAAGTTCGTCTTGAACAATATCGCCGGGGATAATGCCCCAGCCCATCCCGGCCACCAGTAGTTCACGTTGGGCAATCGAATCGTTGACCCGAATGCGTTGCAGCCCTGGCATGCGCACCATTTGGTCCAAGTTAATGCCGATATCTTGGTTTTGTGGGATGAGCATCGGGATATCAAGCAGGTCGCTACGTTTGCGTGGCCTACCGTAACGTTCCACCAACGCTGGTGATACCGCTACCAATAGCTGAAATGGCCGCACCAATTTAGTTTCAAAATCACCGTGCTGTCGAAACACGGGCAACCATGGCGTCAGTGCCAAATCAGCATCACCTTCCCGCACAGCACGAAGCGAACGCAATTGGGCTTCACCGGATAAATGCAAATCGGTAGCTGGATAGCATTCCTGTACCGCGCGCAAGGCCGGAAACAAACAACTGGGGGCGCAGGTGCGGTCATAGGAAATTCGCACAATTGGCTCGGCCCCTTCGCGTAACTGTTGCGTTAATGATTGCAGCCGCTGTTGCTGGCGCAGCACTTCTTGCGCTTGGCGTAAGAACTGTTCACCGTAGGCAGTTAACTGCAACCGATAGCCATCACGATCAAATAAAGGAAAACCCGCATCGTGTTCGAGCTTTTTTAGTGCCATACTGACAGCAGCTTGAGTTCGATGAAGGCGCTCAGCAGCACCTTGCAACGTACCTGTTTCACTGAGGGCATTGAGCATCTGTAGCTGTTGAATTTTCATAACATGCCGCAACTTAAGTTTTATTTAATATGTAGTCAAAATAAATTCAATATAACTTTACATGCGACGGGTTAGAATAACAATTATTCGTTTTAACCGATGATGGACTGCATCCCAAAGGAGCATCTCATGCGTAGTCAACTTCCGTTTCGTGCTGGAATAGCGATATTCACCCTAGCGCTTGCGCTGGCATTAGCAGGTTGCGGTGAACGCGCTGATGTAGCGGCGCAGTCGCCGATGGTTCAGCCAGTGAAACTTTACACGGTTGGCACCGCGGATGAGCAACGCCTACGGCGCTTCCCAGCGGTAGTGGAAGCCGCTCAAGTCGCCCAACTGGCCTTTCGTGTGGGTGGGGAAATTATCGAATTCCCAGTGAAACCTGGCACCCGCGTACAACCCGGTGACTTAATCGCACGGCTCGACCCAACGGACTATCAATTGGTGCTTGATCAAGCCCAAGCACGATTCGAACTGGCGGATTCACAATATCGCCGCACCTATAATCTCGTCAACGAAGGCGTTATATCACCGCAACAATTCGACGAAGTAAAATCGAACCTCGATATTGCCCGGGCAAATTTGGAAACGGCTCGTGCTAATGTGCGTTACACCGAATTACGCGCACCCTTTGCCGGTACTATCGCCAATGTGTTGGTGGAGCGGTTTGAAACTGTTCAACCGCAACGCCCCATCGCCACCTTACAAATGGATGACGCGATTGATGTTAGCATTCGCGTACCGGAAAATTTATTTGCCCGCGTTCAGCGGGACGTCGACTATCAACCTGATGTGATTTTTCCAGTGGCTCCAGAACGGGCATTCCCTGCAACGTTAAAAGAATGGGATAGCGCGGCGGATCCTGCTACTAACACCTATCGCGTAGTATTCACGTTGGCTACCCCGAGCGATCTCAATATTCTACCTGGCATGTCAGCGACCGTGGTGGTGGATGCCAGTGTCGTGGCAGTAGACTCAGAGCACACCGTGGTGGTACCAGTTTCAGCGCTGTTTTCCCCTACGACGTTAGCGCCCCATGATGGCTATGCAGTATGGGTGTATGACCCTGCCAGTCAACGCGTGAACCAACGGCTGGTTTCTGTGCGCGCGATTACCAACCAAGGGGCCGAAATTAGTGCTGGTCTCCACCCTGGAGAACAGATTGTAGTGGCGGGTGTCCATGCTCTCACTGAGCAACAGGTAGTACGTCCCTGGCTGAAAGAGCGAGGTCTGTAATGGATATCGCACGCTATTGCATAAAACGAACCACCACCAGCTGGTTGTTGCTGCTGATATTACTCATTGGTGGTGCGGTAACGCTGTCCAACATGGGGCGCTTAGAAGATCCTGAATTTACGTTGAAACAAGCGATGGTCATTACCCAGTACCCGGGTGCTACCGCCCAGCAAGTGGAAGAAGAGGTGACCTATCGGTTAGAAAATGCCATTCAAGAATTGGGTTATGTCGATTTTGTCACCTCAATTTCCCAACCGGGATTAAGTCAAATCACGGTAGAAATGCATAGCACTTTACGTAAGCAGCAAATGCCACAAGTGTGGGATGAGCTGCGCCGCAAGGTCAACGATACGCGCAAACTATTACCGCCGGGCAGTGGCGAGCCCATGGTGAAGGACGACTTTTCGGATGTATTTGGCATGACCTTTGCGGTAACTGGTGATGGTTATAGTTACCAAGATATTGCTGATTATGCGGATTACATGCGCCGCGAGTTGGTGTTGGTGCCCGGCGTCGGTAAAGTCACTGTGGTGGGTAAACAGCAGTCACACGTCGTGGTGGAAGTCTCACGCAGTAAGTTGGCCAACTTTGGTATTCCACCGCAACAGGTGGTGAATTTACTACAGACGCAAAATGCTGTGACCGATGCGGGTCGCATCATGATTGGCGGTGAGCGTATTCGTCTACAAACTACCGGTGAATTTAGTAGTGTGGACGAACTGGCGAACTTAATCATCAGCAACCCCGGCGCCGACGAACGTATTATGTTGCGTGACGTGGCGACGGTGACGCGTGAGTTCCAAGAAATCCCTTCACATTTGGTGCGCTTTAACGGCCAAGATTCACTTTGGCTGGCACTGTCATTTGCCGAGAATGTGAACGTCGTGGCAGTCGGCGAGCGCGTGCGCCAGCGCCTTGCTGAGCTACGTTATGTGCAGCCGGTTGGCATGAACATTAGTGAAATTTACAACCAACCCAATGAAGTCCACGCGTCCGTCAATAATTTCTTGCTCAACCTTGCCGAAGCAGTGGTCATTGTGGTGGTCGTGTTACTGCTCACCATGGGACTACGCTCTGGCATACTCATTGGTGGCGTATTGTTGGTGACGGTGTTAGGCAGCTTTATTTTCATGTCGATGATGGGTATTCAGCTGCAACGGGTCTCTTTGGGAGCGTTGATTATCGCCCTTGGAATGTTAGTGGATAACGCCATTGTAATTGCCGAAGGCATGCTCATAGGAGTGCGTCGTGGCCTCTCCCGCATTCAAGCAGCCAGCGCTGTGGTGCAGCAAAATATGTGGCCATTACTTGGCGCAACTGCTATCGCGGTGATTGCATTTGCCCCGATAGGCCTGTCTCGAGATGCAAGTGGTGAATATGCCAACTCACTGTTCTGGGTGCTGTTCATTTCATTGCTATTGAGCTGGTTTACCGCCATCACCCTCACCCCGTTCTTGGGCAACATTCTGTTCCGTAAGGATGCACGGGCACGAACTGCGCGGGAGCAACCCAGCGACGACGACCATGTGTACGACCATTGGGTTTTTCGTGGCTACCGACGCTTACTGCGTTGGTTCCTGCACTGGCGTAAAACCACTTTAGCGGTGTTACTGGGGTTACTCGTGGTGTCTGGCTTTGGTTTTACCACCATCAAACAGTCATTTTTTCCACCCAGTACCACGCCCATGGCCTTCATTGATGTGTGGTATCCACAGGGTACGGATATTCGTGCGACTGCGGAACAACTGCGGGAATTGGAAGACTATTTCGCCAACCAAACTACGGCTAGCGGTGTGCAGTACGTGGCTAGCACTATTGGTCAAGGTGGTCCGCGCTTTACGCTCACCTATATGGTCGAGAAAGTGTATGAAAGTTATGCGCAGTTGATTATTCGTACCGAAACTACTGCTCAGATGCGCACTGTATTACAAGATTTCGAGCGGTTTATTCAGCAGCACCAGCCCGATGTGCAATATAAGATGAAACCTTTAGAGCTTGGCCCAACCCAAGCGGCAAAAATCGAAGCACGCTTTAGCGGCCCTGACCCAGTGGTGCTACGCCAGTTAGCCGCGCAAGCTCATGCAATTTTGGCCGCTGACGAAGGTATTCGTAATTTGCGTGATAACTGGCGGCAACGCACCAAATTGTTACAACCGCAGTTTAACGAAGCAGCCGCACGCCGCCTAGGTATCACCAAAGCCGATGTAGACATGGTGTTGCAACGCAACTTCAGCGGCCAAACCGTCGGTGTTTACCGCGATGGAACCGAGTTACTGCCCATTATCATGCGCGCCCCAGCGGAAGAACGCAGCGACATTGACAACTGGCGTGAACTGCAAGTCTACAGCTCAGTACTACAGCGTTCGGTGCCATTAGGCCAGGTGGTGCACGACATGCAACTGCAGGCTGAAGACCATCTGATCTTACGGCGCGACCGTAAGCGCACCTTAACGGTCATGGCCGACCACAATATGTTTAGTGATGAAACCGCCAGTATGGTTCTGCAACGGGTACGGGCTGACATTGAAGCCATTCCGCTCCCGTTGGGTTATGAGCTGCATTGGGGTGGGGAATTGGAAGCGTCAGAGAAAGCTACCCGAGCCGTATTTGCAGCTCTACCCCTGGCATTCTTGGTGATGTTTATCATCACCGTATTGCTCTTTAGCTCAATACGTCAAGCCGTAGTGTTATGGACTGCGGTGCCATTGAGTATTATCGGGGTCACCTTTGGCTTGGTGGTAACGCAACAGCCGTTTGGCTTTATGGCGCTGCTTGGCTTCCTCAGCTTATCAGGCATGCTCATCAAAAATGG
>Ga0209075_1000059_pt1 | contig 84773 bp, 70 predicted proteins | sample Stecom2011_FD_187523 | JGI IMG/M metagenome (GOLD analysis project Ga0209075, IMG submission 187523) | Agricultural soil microbial communities from Utah to study Nitrogen management - Steer compost 2011 (SPAdes) (version 2) | ecosystem: Environmental > Terrestrial > Soil > Agricultural land... | reverse complement strand
TAGCCAGTTTCGGAAACGGGGTATCTGCGCGAGTTCTCAGATTCACCGGCCAGCCAAACTTCGTTGCGGCAGTTGCCCAAAAACTGTGAAGCCAGTGCTTATAACAGCTGGTGTTCCTTAAGCATATCCACCAAAGCCGCTTCATCCATAACCTGAACGCCAAGTTGTTCGGCTTTTGTGAGTTTGGAGCCCGCGGCCTCGCCTGCCACCACACAGGAGGTTTTTTTCGACACGCTGCCAGCCACCTTCGCACCGAGGGATTCCAGCTTTGCCCGGGCCTCATCGCGAGTCAACCCGGATAAGGTGCCAGTCAGCACCCAGGTTTGCCCCTGGAGGGGCCTCTCGCCGGTGGTAATGTGTTCTTCCTGCCATTCCACACCCGCAGCGCGAAGAGCCTGGAGAGTTTCACGGTTATGTGGCTGTGCGAAAAAGCTCTTGATGTGGCCAGCGACAATTGGCCCAACATCGGGTACTGCAATGAGCGCATCTTCGCCTGCTTCTGCTATGGCTTCCAGAGTGCCGAAATGCGATGCAAGGGACTTTGCCGTTGCTTCACCCACCTCCCGAATCCCCAGCGCGTAAAGAAAGCGCCAGAGCACTGGCCGCCGGGAGCGATCAATGGCTTCAATCAGATTAGCCGCCGACTTTTCACCCATTCGCTCCAGGCGGGTCAAGTCTTTGGTAGTTAAAAGGTAGATATCTGCAACGGTCTTGACCATGTTCTGGTCAACCAGAATATCGATCCACTTATCGCCAAGCCCCTCGATATCCAGGGCTTTTCTGGAGGCAAAGTGGCGGATAGCTTCTTTTCTTTGGGCAGGACAAAACAGGCCACCAGAACAACGTGCGATTGCTTCGCCTTCAATCTGGATAACATCTGAGTCACAGACCGGACATTGTTTGGGTAGCTCAACCGACGGTGCGTGTGCCGGGCGCTTTTCCAGAACAACCTTCACAACTTTTGGAATAACGTCACCAGCTCTGCGGATAAATACCGTGTCGCCAATATGAACATCCAGACGGCGTATTTCATCCATGTTATGGAGAGTGGCATTGCTCACCGTCACCCCCCCCACAAACACCGGCTTCAAGCGCGCAACCGGTGTAACAGCACCAGTGCGCCCTACCTGAAACTCAACATCTTCCACAACCGTCAACTCTTCCTGAGCGGGGAATTTCTGGGCAATAGCCCAGCGAGGTGCACGGGAAACAAACCCCAGGGTTTGCTGGTACTCCAAGCGGTTTACCTTGAATACGATGCCGTCTATTTCATAGGGCAGCTCACCGCGTTTTTGCAGTAGTTCTTCATAAGCCTCCAGGCATTCCGCGGCGCCCACAGCCTTACGCATTTCAGGATTAATCCGGAATCCCCATCGCCGAACCTGCTGCAAACCCTCCCACTGTGTGTCCGGCAACAAGCTCTCATCTGTAACCGCAACACTGTATGCGCACATTTCCAGTGGCCGTCGTGCAGTGACCGTTGATTTCTTCTGCCGCAAGCTTCCGGCCGCTGCATTGCGAGGGTTTACAAAAGCTTTTTCGCCCTGGTTTTCCAGCCTCGAATTCAGCGCCTCAAAACCGGCAAGAGGCATGTAAACCTCACCTCTTACCTCCACAAGATCCGGAACATCACTGCCTCTGAGCCGCAATGGCACCGATGGGATAGTGCGAATATTAGCGGTGATATCTTCGCCCGCATAACCATCACCCCGGGTTGCCGCCCGCGTGAGGGAACCGTGTTCGTAATGCAGACTGACCGCCAGGCCATCCAGCTTGGGCTCACAAACATATTCAACGTCTTTATCTGTCCCCAACCTCTCCCGGACCCGACGGTCAAAGTCACGGAGTTCGTCTTCATTGAAAGCATTGTCGAGCGACAGCATGGGCAAGCGATGAACAACTTCCTCAAAGCTGGTTTCCGCGCTGCTTCCTACCCGCTGAGTAGGTGAGTCCGCAGATTCCAGTTCCGGGTGCTCTGCCTCGAGGGCCTGAAGTTCCCGGAACAGGCGGTCATACTCTGCGTCCGGGATGCCGGGATCATCCAGCACGTAATACCGGTAATTGTGTTCATCAAGGGCAGAACGCAATTCCTCTACCCGTTTGATAGTTTCCGGTAACGGCTTGTTCATAGCTTGGTGCTCTTGGCTGTCAAAAAAATGCCCGGACAAGCCCGGGCATCGTTATTTCAATTCTGTTCCAGGCCGGCTCAGTGGCGTGGCGTTTGCTGCTTGCGCTCAAACTCACGTATGCGCTGCCGGCAATGCTCTATGGTTTGGGCTGTCATCACGCTGCGCCGCTCATCTTTGAGTTCACCACCAAGATTACGAACCACACACTGGGCGGTTTCATGCATAAAATCAAAGGCCTGAAGCGCATTGGTTGGCCCAGGCATACTCATAAAAAAGCTGATGCCGGGCGTTGTCATGGCCGCCACGTCATTCGGTTTGAACGTGCCCGGCTCTACGGCGTTTGCGACGCTGAATTGAACGGGGCTGGTGGTATCTTCTGCCTCATGCCGATGATAAATTTCCATATCTCCGTGAGCCAGGCCGCATGCTTCAAACAATTTCTGCAAAGCGCTTCCGCTGAATTCTTCCCCCTGACGAGCAAGCACGTTAATAACGATAACCTCACGGGCTTCCGGGCGATTGGCTCCTGCCAAAGGCTGATCTGTACCGGTTGTTTTCTGCGGTTCTCGACGGGCGGTATCTTCTTCAACATCAACAACCGGACTATCAGCAGGCTCGGAAACAGGCAAATCTTCCTCTGATGCCCCCCAACCGGTATCAGCAGTTACATCAGCCAGTTCAGCAGACGACAACCTGACTTCATCGTGGCTTTCATCTGTGTTTTCCAGTTCCCAGTTATCTACATTATCTTCGAGGGACTTATGCTCCCATGAAGTGTCATCAGATGAAAACTCAGTTTCCGCAAAAGTTTCCCGAACAGGTCGTGTTGGCTTCTGTTGCTTTGTCTGAAAGCGCGATGGTTTTTCACGTCGCACGTAGCCACGTTCTTCCAAAGTATCTTTTGAAATCGCCCTCGCCCCACCGTTGGGAAGCTCAGGATTATGGAAGTCATCCAGCGGTGACTCTTTCAGGTCATCAACACCCATACCGGATGAAATCGCAATAGATTCTTTGCGGGCTCGACGCATTCGCCTTAATCCGTCGATAACAATGGCGATGATAACCAAGGTGCCGATGGCAATTAACCATTCCCTAAGTGACATAGTGCTGCTGTCCTGTTTGCAGATCAGATCCGGGGGCGAATAAAGGGCCCCGGTTGATACTCTAAAAAAAGCCTGTAATGAATACAACGCAAAGCCGCATCACATGGCCTTTTTGTCATTCTTGGCGGTTTTCTGGTCAACACGTTTTCAGGCTTCAGCCAGTGCGGCCGCCTCTTCCACATCTACAGTAACCAGGCGAGAACAGCCGGGTTCATGCATGGTAACCCCCATCAGCTGGTCCGCCATTTCCATAGCAATCTTGTTATGGGTTATGTATATAAATTGTACCTGTTTTGACATTTCCTTGACCAAATTCGCATAACGCCCAACGTTTGCATCATCCAGGGGGGCGTCAACTTCATCCAACATACAGAATGGCGCCGGGTTAAGCTGAAAAATCGAGAATACCAACGCAATGGCCGTGAGCGCCTTCTCTCCACCTGAAAGCAAGTGGATGGTGCTGTTTTTCTTGCCTGGCGGGCGCGCCATGATCGCCACTCCCGTTTCCAGGAGGTCTTCACCTGTCAGTTCCAGATAAGCGTTGCCACCACCAAATACCTTCGGGAACAATGCCTGGAGGCCTGCATTCACTTGATCAAACGTTTCCTTGAAGCGCTGACGGGTTTCCCGATCGATTTTGCGAATCGCAGTATCGAGAATATCCAGTGCTTCGGTCAGATCGTCATGCTGGCTGTCGAGGTAGGTCTTACGCTCGCTCTGCACCTGATACTCGTCAATCGCCGCAAGGTTAATGGCACCAAGCCGCTGAATACGATTACCAATTTTTTCCAGCTCTTCTGCCCATTCATCCTGGGTGGCGCCTTCCGGCAGTTGCGGCAATATTTCCTGCAACTTCACATCCAGCTCTTCAAGCTGCTCTATGTGATTACCCGCCCGGATCTCGAGGGCCTGAGATTCCATTTTCAGCTTTTCCAACCTGCTACGAACGTCCTGCACCCGGTGATCGGTGCCACTTCTGCCCTGCTCTTTTTCCCGTACTTCGCGATCGATTTCTTCCAAGGCATCACGGGCCGCTCCAAGCTTTTCCTCTTCCGCAAGCCGTCGATCCAGCAGCCCTTCAAGCTGCATTTGCAGATCTTCCAGGGGTTCTTCCGCGCTTTCCCGGGACTCTCTGAGCATTTCAAGTCGTTCTTCCAACCGTTCTTTCTGCAGCTGCATGCGGTCTATCGTCTGGCTCAATCCATCCCGCTGGCTGCTCAGGGTTTGCAGTTGTAATTGCAACTGATGGGCATGATCACGATCATGACGGGCTTCCTGGCGCAGTCCATCAAGCTTTTCTCTGAGCAAGTCGCGCTGCTCGAGAAGGCGTTCTTTTTCGTCATCACCGTCTTCGGCCTGCTCTAGCGCCTGCTGCCATTCTTCACGGGCAATGCCGAGATTTTCCTGCTGGCCTTCGAGGTTCAGCGCCACATCCGACGCATCCTCCTGAATTCGTGCAAGCCGAGCATCAATCTGCTCCGCACGGGCACGAAGACCACTGATTCTGGACACAACCAGGCTGAGCTCACGATCAGTTTCGCTTAGCTGCGCCTGAGCATCGTCTCTTGCAGCTTCTGCCCGCTCTGTCCGCTCCTGTAGCGCTTCATATCGAGCAAGCACCTCTTCCAAGGAGTGCTCTGCCTGAGCCAGTTGCTCCGTCAGCTCGTCAACTTTCTTTTGCCGCTCGATAACGCCAATCTGACTGACATCAGAATCAGGCATCAACACCCAATCCTTCGCCACCCACACACCTTCACGGGTAATGATGCTGCGCCCTTCAGCCAGCTCCAACCTCTGCGACAAGGCTTCCTCAAGAGTGTCGGCAACGTGGATGTCCGCCAGCATGACGGTTACCGCAGAGACCCCTTTCGCTTTAGCTGCAAGGCTATAAACGGGTGCATTGCCCCCAGTACCTGCCTCGATTAAAGCAAGGCCTTTTGGCGCACTCTGCAAGGCCGTTGAAACAGGCTTGATCTCTGGTACCAAGAGCCCCTGGCTCAGGCGACCAATGGCCTGCTCTACCGCAAACTCCCAGCCATCATCTATTCGCAGCTCGGCCGCAACACGTGGCAGATCACTAAGCCCGTGCTCTGCCAGCCACGCCTGCAGCGTGTCATTCTGCCCGCCCATTTGCTCATCCAGGAGCGACTGCTGGGATTCCAGTGCAGCCTGCAAACTTTGAACCCGCTGCCGGACTTCTGTCAGGCTTTGCTCAGTATCGCGCTGAGCCTGCCGGGCATGCTGCAACTCATCCTGTTCCGCCTCAATGCGCTCTGTCATTTCCTCCCGCTGCAGCGCCAGTGCTTCCTGCTGCTCCTGGAATTCCTGGAGTTCATCCCGATCAATCTGGCCGTCCAGCTGCGCCTGCTCTTCCTGAAGTTTGCGCTGACGGGCAAGAAGTTGATCTATAGCTTCCTCAAGGGATTTGATGCGTGACTGGGCAAGCTCTGCCTCACGGCGAGCATCGGCAGACCGTGAGCTGAACTCCTCCCATCGCTGCTGCCACTCGCTCATGGCATCTTCCGCCAGTTGAAGCTTCTCTCCCGATTCCTCCGAACGGATAGCGAGGGCTTCCTGCTCAGGCTCAATCATTTCCAGCTCTTCGCGGATAGCAGACAGTTTGTCTTCGTCCTGGCTCAGCTCGCGAGTGAGCTCACGCTGGTTGGCCATGGCCTGATCCAGTTCCATTGCTGTCTGCCGGCTGCGCTCCCGCTGATGTTCAAGGCTCTGCTCAATGCGGGCAATATCGGCGCCAGCCTCGTAATAGCGAGCCTGAGCACGATTAAAATGCTCTGTGCGCTCGTGGTGGCTGTCACGAAGGGATTCAAGGGACGTTTCAAGGTTGATGCGTTCAGTAAGCTGCTTTTCAAGCTCCAGCTCTGTGTCGCGGATTTTGCTACGCCAGGATTGAAGATCATTATCGAGGGCTTGCCAGCGCAGAACCGTAAGTTCGGCTTTTTTCTGGCGCTCCTCCTGCTTGTAGGCTTTGTATTTTTCTGCAGCGGCAGCTTGTCGCTCAAGGTGCTGTAACTGCCGGCCCAGCTCTTCACGAAGATCGGTGAGGCGCTCAAGGTTTTCCTGGGTGCGCCGCATTCTGTTTTCCGTTTCGCGGCGCCGCTCCTTGTATTTTGAAATGCCTGCAGCTTCCTCGATATAAACTCGAAGCTCTTCCGGCTTGGCTTCAATCAGCCGTGAAATCATACCTTGTTCAATGATGGCATAGCTTCGAGGACCAAGGCCGGTGCCAAGGAACAGATCAGTAATATCGCGGCGTCGACATTTCGTGCCGTTCAGGAAATACTCAGACTGGCCTTCCCGGGACACTCTGCGCCGAACGGAAATCTCGTTAAAGCGCGCAAATTCGCCAGGTGCAGAGCCATCTGTGTTATCGAATACCAGTTCGATAGACGCCTGCCCAACCGGTTTACGGGAGCTGGAGCCATTAAAGATAACGTCAGTCATAGATTCGCCACGGAGGTACTTGGCGGAGCTCTCCCCCATTACCCACCGAACGGCGTCAATAATATTGGATTTACCACAGCCATTAGGCCCGACTACTGCAGTCAGGTTGGTAGGGAAAGGAACGGTAGTGGGATCAACGAATGACTTGAATCCCGCAAGCTTGATGGACTTCAGGCGCATGTCACGCGCTCTCCTCCTCCATGAGAATACTCAGGACCTGTTGGCGCTGGTGCTCGCCAAATGCCTGTATTGCAGACTCTAAACGGTCTGCATCACCACTCAGCGCGGCCTCGCCAAGCTGTTGAAAAAAGACGGCGGTTTGACCTATCCCGCCCCGAAAGTTCTCAAGTGCAACAAAATAGGTGCGACTGATTGCCGGCCGAAAGTTCTCCAGAGTTTCTTCCAGAAACGGATTCTCTACCAGTCTGTAGGCATAAAGCATGACCTCAAAGCCCGCTTCAATCACCTTTTCCGCGGCATCTGGTCCTGTCGAGTTAACAGCTCGCGCTATGGCCTTAACCTCTCGCACCCGCCCCAGAATGCCACCCAACTCAGCGTTACCTGCCCAGCGTTCAACAAGTTTGCGCCCGAGCATGCAGAGCAGGTTAATGTAAATATCATAAAGGTTGTTGACACTGGACACTGTCAGGCTGGAGACGACTGCACCACGGCGTGGAAATATCTCAACCAGGTGCCTTCGCTCAAGAATCAACAAGGCTTCGCGCACAGACCCCCTACTGACGCTAAGATCGCTGGCAACCTTCAGCTCCTGAATGCGGCTACCAGGCTTCAGATCCCGTGTAACAATCCGTTGCCCTAAATGCTGGGCGATCTGTTCGGAAAGACTCTCTGGGGCCTGAAACGTCATACGAAATGGTGCTCACTTCTGAAAATGGGGCGTTCTTAAGCACGTGAGTTTACCACAGGGATTCTACATCCCCACCCCTCTTGAACAGGCATTTTATTCAGGCATGCGCTAGTGCAGGAAGAGGCTTGCCGTATTTTTGACGCTTCGCTATACCTCCACAAACCCAGCAACCAAACTGGCTTAAAGTTATCTCTTACGCCATTGTTTATAATGTATAAAAAACACTTGGGCACGAACAGTGCTTTAACCACCCCAAAGCATTGATACTCTTTGCCAGCGAGTGAGCCCAAGTGAAATACACACCGTCGATAAAACGAACCACCACGCAGCCCATAGACCTGGCTGCAATCAGGCAGGCGTTCCAGGGATGGTCAAACAGCCCCGATCCGCTCACAAAGCTGACGCGCCGTCTCTCTACCACTCTATCCCTGGAGACTCAGTTGGCAATTCTAGCCGAGGAGCTGGACAGTGTTATCCCGTTCGACGCCCTGAGCTATCGCCATAAAATCGCTCACCGTGACTTTGTGTTTGCCACCGGTATGGGTGGCCCCCACAGGTGCGAATATCGCCTTAATCTGGAAGGTGTATTTTATGGCACTCTGACGTTGAACCGCCGTAAGAAATTTTCAGATGATGAGCTTCAAGCCATCGAGATGATAATCAGTGCCGCTATATTTCCGCTTCGCAATGCCTGCCAATATATTGCAATCGAGCAAGCAGCCCTGACAGATGCACTCACATCAATTCCCAACAAGCGCGCGCTTGACGAACACCTTCAGCGTGCAAGCTTGCTATCCGACCGACATGGCGAAGAATACACGCTGATTCTTTGCGATCTGGATCATTTCAAAGCTGTAAACGACCAGCATGGCCACGTAGTTGGCGATCATCTGTTGAAACTGACTGCAGAAGCAATTGAAAACGCCACCAGAAACTCAGACAGCGTTTACCGGTTTGGTGGTGAAGAGTTTGCGATTTTGTTACCACACACAGGCGAGCAGGAAGCTCGAGATGTTGCTGATCGCGTAAGAAACGCAGTTGCCAGCATCAAGATAGATTGCGGAGGCACAGACCTGTCCGTAACCATCAGCTGCGGTGTAGCAAGACACATGGCCGAAGAAGCTGCAAGCCAGTGGATAGCTCGCGCAGACGAAGCTCTATACAGGGCGAAAGCCCAAGGCCGGAACTGCACCCGAGTGTTTGCTACCATTGGCTGAATAGCCTGGACCGTGTGCAACCAGACTATCCAGCTTCAGGGCTTATTTGTCGGAATGGGATTTACGAGGCCTGCCCGTTCCTTTTTGTGGCTTTCCGGCACCGCCACGGGCCTTATCAGAGCCACCACTGCGCGCAGGCTTGGTATCACTGACATCCCAACGCCGGGTTCCGGGTTTCTTGCCACCGCCCCCAGGGCTTTTTCTTCTCTGCCGCTCATGCGCTGCCTGCTCATCCGGAGTTTTCTGAGGTATATCGACCGAGGCAAGCCCAACTGTCTTACTAAGGGTATCAACTGCCTTCTGGTCCAGCTCCTCCCACTTTCCGAGCGTTAGTCGGCTAGGCAGGAAAACAGGGCCATAGCGCACCCGCTTAAGCCGGCTTACCCGCACCCCCTGGGACTCCCATAAACGACGAACCTCACGGTTGCGACCTTCAAGAAGTGTAACGTGGAACCAGCGGTTTATCCCGCTTCCACCTGCCTGGCTGATATCGCTGAACTTTGCCATACCATCTTCGAGCAAAACGCCCGCCATCAGGCGCGCTATCATGTCGTCATCAACCTCACCGAACACCCTGACGGCGTATTCCCGATCAATCTGGCTAGAGGGGTGCATAAGGCGATTGGCCAACTCACCATCTGTGGTGAACAGCACCAGACCTGTGGTGTTGATATCCAAACGACCAATAGATATCCAGCGGTTATCCTTCAGCCTTGGCAGACGGTCAAAAACCGTTGGCCGCCCCTCAGGGTCCTTGCGAGTAGTTACCTCGCCCTCAGGCTTGTTATAAATAAGAACCCGGCGAACTGTAACAGCCGCTGCTGCAACATCCAGTCGCTTTCCATCCAGCTCAAAGCTATCACTTACTGTAGCTTTCTGGCCCGGCACTGCAGGCTCGCCATTCACAATAAGCCGCCCGGATTCCATCCAGCCTTCTATTTCGCGGCGTGAGCCCACACCAGCTCGAGCCAGCAGCTTTTGAATCCGCTCTGGCTCGTCATTGATAACCGTATCTGCAGCCGGTTTTACTTTTCTTCCGGGGCGTTCTGACGCCATGAACTTAATCCTTAATCGCTGACTGGTACCCGAATGGTATCAGTGAAATGTCTGGTCTGGCGTGTTATCACCAGTGGGCTGGGTTGATGTTGAATCAAACTCGATCTCAGCCTGTATATTCTTTTCAATTTCCCTTCCAATTTCTTCCAGATCCCGGATTTCAGACAAAGGTGGCAATTCACCCAGGCCGGAAAGATTGAAATAGTCAAGAAACTGACGGGTTGTCGCATACATAGCCGGTCGGCCAGGAACATCACGATGCCCTACAATGCGGACCCACTCTCGCTCAAGCAAGGTGCGAATGATATTGCTGCTTACCGCAACACCACGGATATCTTCAATCTCACCGCGAGTTATTGGCTGACGATAGGCAATAAGGGCCAGAGTTTCCAGTAGCGCACGGGAATAGCGTTGGGGCTTCTCCTCAAAAAGACGACTGACCCAGGGCGCGAATTCCTCACGTATCTGCAGACGATAGCCGCTAGCAACCTTGCGCAGTTCGAAACCGCGCCCCTCACAGGCGTTGCCCACGAGCATCATAACGTGTTCCATAACCTGCCGCGCCGGGCGCTCATCCTCCGCGAACAACTCTCTCAGCTGGTCCAGAGTCAGAGGCTTGCCCGCTGCAAGTAGCGCTGCTTCGGCAATCGCTTGAATTTTAGCGAGGTTTTCTTCATTCATGATGGCTACTCGCCTTCCCTGTATCACTTTCCAGTGCGGTATATTTCTAGCGCGCAGCACGCGCACGCACGTGAATCTGGCCCAGAACTTCCGCCTGCACCACTTCTATCAGCTGTTCTTTCACCAGCTCCAGGGTTGCCAGAAATGTTACCACCACCCCCAGTCGCCCCTCTTCGATGGTAAACAGGCTCTGGAAGGTAACGAACTGATCATCCCGCAACACTGACAAGATAGCGGACATGCGTTCGCGGGTGGACAACCTTTCCCGTTCCACATGGTGGCTGGTAAAAAGGTCGGCCCGGTTCAGTACGCCCTGCAAGGCCAGAAGCAGATCACGCATGTCAACATCCGGATGCGCTTGGCTCGATGGAAGCTTCGGCAAGGAGGCAGACACAGGAAAGGTGTCGCGCTCCATACGAGGCAGTGTATCAATATCCTCAGCCGCCTTTTTGAAACGTTCATATTGTTGCAGCCGACGAATAAGCTCTGCGCGGGGATCGACTTCGTCGTCTTCTTCGGCTTCATGCCGAGGCAGCAACATGCGGGACTTGATCTCTGCGAGCGTCGCCGCCATTACCAGATATTCAGCTGCCAGTTCAAAGCGCATGACCTCAACGGCACCAATATATTCCATGTACTGCCGGGTTATCTCACTTACGTCTATATCCAGAATGTCCATATTCTGGCGCCGTATGAGATACAACAATAGATCTAGCGGGCCTTCAAAAGCCTCTAGAAATACCGCGAGGGCATCCGGCGGGATATAAAGATCACTGGGAAGGTCAACAACCTCCTTCCCGGATACCCGCGCTAACGGAGCCTGATCTGGCTTATCGATAGCTCAATCCCATAGCGGCCCGGACTTCGTCCAGAGTGTCTCTTGCAGCGTCGCGCGCGTGTTCACGCCCTTCCTGCAGAATGGAATGCACAAGATCGGGACTGTTTTCATATTCAAGAGCACGCTCGCGTATGGGGCGCTGCTCTTCCACAATCGCATCAATCAGAGGCTTTTTGCAGTCCAGACACCCTATGCCAGCACTGCGGCAGCCCGTTTGCACCCACTCTTTGGTGGCTTCATCGGAGTACACTTTGTGCAGCCCCCAAACAGGGCACTTTTCGGGTTCGCCCGGGTCGGTGCGACGAACTCGCTGGGGATCGGTCTGCATGGTGCGGATTTTCTGTGCCACGGTGTCCGGATCTTCCCGCAGCCCGATATAGTTGTTATAAGACTTGGACATTTTTTGACCGTCCAGCCCCGGCATTTTCGAATCCGGAGTCAAAAGGGGCTGCGGCTCAGGCAATATGATCTTGCCACCACCTTCGATGAAGCCGTAAAGGCGCTCACGATCACCAAGGGAGATATTCTGCTGTTCCATGAGTAATGCACGGGCAGTTTCGAGAGCCTCCATGTCGCCCTCTTCCTGATACCGTTTCTTGAGAGTTCTGTAGAGCTTGGCATTTTTCTTACCCATCTTCACGATGGCCGACTCGGCCTGGTCTTCGAAACCGGGCTCACGGCCATAAAGATGATTAAACCGGCGTGCAACTTCTCGGGTGATTTCCACATGGGACACCTGATCTGCACCTACAGGCACCTTGCCTGCGCGGTACATCAGGATGTCGGCGGTCTGCAGCAGCGGGTATCCCAGGAAACCATAGGTTGCCAGGTCTTTTTCCCGCAGTTTTTCCTGCTGGTCTTTATAGGTGGGAATGCGCTCCAGCCAACCAAGCGGGGTAATCATGGACAACAGCAGGTGCAGCTCCGCGTGCTCAGGCACTTGGGACTGGATAAACATGGTGGATGAGCCGGGGTTTACCCCTGCCGCTAACCAGTCGACCACCATATCCCACACGCTTTGCTCTATGCCGGATGGATCATCGTATTGCGTTGTCAGGGCATGCCAGTCGGCGATAAAGAAGAAGCACTCAAATTCGTGCTGGAGTTTCACCCAGTTTTTCAGAACACCATGGTAATGACCTAGATGAAGCTTGCCGGTCGGACGCATGCCGGACAAAACCCGTTGCTGGGACTCTACTGAACTCAAAGCACAAACTCCTTCTTTTGAATGGGATTCGCCCATACTAGATCAGACGACCCGGCATTATAAATAAAAAACCCCCGCTCTGCAGAACAGAAACGGGGGTTTTCATGAAAGAAACCAACTTACCAGCCAGTTACTTCCTTCAGAGCCTTACCAATATCGGCCAAACTGCGCACAGTTTTCACACCGGCATCGTTCAAAGCCGCGAATTTCTCGTCTGCTGTGCCCTTACCACCAGAGATGATGGCACCGGCGTGGCCCATACGCTTGCCCGGAGGTGCTGTAACACCGGCAATGTAGGCAACCACTGGCTTAGTGACGTTTTCCTTGATGAAGGCAGCCGCTTCTTCTTCAGCAGTACCGCCAATTTCACCAATCATCACAATCGCTTCAGTCTGCGGGTCATTCTGCAGCAGTGCGAGGATATCGATGAAGTTGGAGCCTGGAATCGGGTCGCCACCAATGCCTACGCAGGTAGACTGGCCGTAGCCGAAGTCTGTTGTCTGCTTGACCGCTTCGTAAGTCAGGGTGCCGGAACGGGATACAATACCCACCTTGCCTGGCTTGTGAATATGGCCTGGCATAATACCGATCTTGCACTCACCCGGGGTGATAACACCTGGGCAGTTAGGACCGATCATGCGAACGCCTTTACGATCAACGTATTCTTTGGCGTAGAGCATGTCGATGGTCGGAATGCCTTCTGTGATGCAAACAATCAGCTCGATACCGGCATCTGCCGCTTCAATGATCGCATCCTTACAGAACGGAGCAGGAACGTAGATCACGGTAGCTTCGGCTCCGGTTTTTTCTACTGCTTCGCGAACAGTATTGAATACTGGCAAGCCCAAGTGCTCAGTACCGCCCTTACCCGGGCTAACGCCACCAACCATTTTGGTGCCGTACTCGATAGCCTGTTCAGAGTGAAAGGTACCCTGTGCGCCAGTAAAGCCCTGGCAGATAACCTTGGTGTCTTTATTGATCAGGATGCTCATTATTTACCCCCTGCGGCTTTAACAACTTGCTCTGCAGCATCCGCCAGACTGGTGGCGGCGATAATGTTCAGGCCACTTTCGGCAAGTACCTTGGTGCCTTTTTCAGCGTTGTTGCCTTCAAGGCGCACAACCACAGGAACCTTGACGCCCACTTCCTTGACCGCACCAATAATGCCTTCAGCGATCATGTCACAACGGACAATACCACCGAAAATGTTTACCAGAACGGCTTGTACTGCGTCGTCAGACAAGATGATTTTGAACGCTTCGGTAACGCGCTCTTTGGTTGCACCGCCGCCAACGTCAAGGAAGTTTGCCGGCTCACCACCAGACAATTTGATGATATCCATGGTGCCCATCGCCAGGCCCGCACCGTTAACCATGCAGCCGATGTTTCCATCCAGTGCTACATAGTTGAGCTCCCACTTAGCTGCTTCGGCTTCACGGGGATCTTCCTGGGAAGGATCGTGCATTTCCTGAATCTTTTTCTGGCGGTACAGTGCGTTGCCGTCAACACCAATCTTGGCATCCAGACAGTGCAAGTCACCGGCTGGAGTGATAACCAGCGGGTTGATTTCCAGAAGAGCCAGGTCACGGTCTTCAAACAATTTCGCCAGACCCATGAAAATCTTGGTGAACTGACCGATTTGCTTGCCTTCAAGCCCAAGTTTGAATGCCAGCTCGCGGCCCTGGAATGGCTGTGCTCCAACCAGTGGATCGATCTCAGCTCTCAGGATTTTTTCCGGCGTTTCCTCTGCAACCGTCTCAATCTCGACTCCACCTTCAGTGGACGCCATGAACACAATACGACGGGATGCGCGATCGACAACCGCGCCCAGATAAAGCTCCTGATCAATATCAGTCAGGGATTCAACCAGAATTTTGCTGACTGGCTGGCCGTTTTCGTCTGTCTGGTAGGTTACCAGGTTCTTACCCAGCCACTTTTCAGCAAACTCGCGAATTTCGTCTTTGCTCTTGACCAGCTTTACGCCGCCAGCCTTACCACGGCCACCCGCGTGAACCTGGGCTTTGACCACCCACGCATTGCCGCCAATTTCATCTGCGGCTGCAACCGCATCTTTCGGAGTATCACAGGCAATGCCTTGGGATACGGGCAGGCCATATTCAGCGAAAAGCTGCTTGCCCTGATATTCATGCAAATTCATAGTTAGTGTCCCGCTTTTTGATGGAGGATAACCACGTACGGAAGTGAACTCGCCACTCCCCACAGGAGGAGCCTTAAACGCGAATTCTGTTCGATGAGCAGGGGATCACCTCAGCTCACCACGATCGCAAACGGAAATCTGTCTTTTTATAATAAAGGGGCGCCATTACGGACGCCCCTCCTTCCTGTTTTGCGTTACTTCTTTTTGCGACGGTTCGCGATGTGAATCGCACCACCGTTGACTGCCAGAGCTGCCTCATGCACAGACTCGGAAAGAGTCGGATGTGCAAAACAGGTCAGCGCCAGATCTTCTGCACTGGAACCGAATTCCATGGCGATAACGCCCTGGGCAACAATTTCAGATGCCTGTGGCCCCACAACGTGGAAACCAAGAATTCGATCAGTTTTCTCGTCGGCGATAATCTTCACCATACCAGAGGCGGCGTTTGCAGCCATTGCACGACCGTTCGCTGCAAATGGGAAAGTACCAACCTTGTAGGCTTCACCTTCAGTCTTGAGCTGCTCTTCCGTTTTACCAACCCAGGCCACTTCCGGCGAGGTGTAGATAACGTTAGGAATGCAGTCGTAATTTACCTGGGGCTTTTGACCAGCGATGCGCTCCGCAACCATTACACCCTCTTCCGAGGCTTTGTGTGCCAGCATCGGGCCGCGCACTACATCACCTACAGCCCAAACACCCGGCGCTTCGGTTTTGCACTTTTCATCAACAAAGATGAAGCCGCGCTCATCCATGTTTACGCCGGAATCTGCTGCCAGCAGATTGTCTGTAAAGGGTCGACGGCCAACGGCAACAATCAACTTGTCAACCTTCAGTTCCTGCTTACCCTTGCTGTCTTCGTAGCTCACGTTAACCAGCTTGCGCTTGACCTCGGCGCCGGTTACACGGCCACCCATGACGATATTCAGGCCCTGCTTGCGGAACTGTTTCAGCGCATCTTTTGCAATCTGCTGATCAACCGCTGGCAGGAAGGTGTCTTGAGCTTCCAGAACAGTGACTTCGGAGCCCAGACGTGCCCAAACGCTGCCCAACTCAAGCCCGATAACGCCGGCACCGATAATGCCCAAACGTTTTGGAACTTCATCGAACTCCAGGGCACCTTCAGAATCCACGATATACCCTTCCGTCATTGGAGCCGGTGGTATCTCGATGGGCTTGGAGCCGGTAGCAATAATAACGTTCTCAGCTTCGTAGGTTTTTGTCTTGCCGTCGCTATCCGTGACTTCGACCTGACGATTGGCCAGAAGCTTGCCGTGACCATGGATAGAGGTCACTCCGTTAGCCTTGAACAGCCCGGCGATACCGCCTGTTAGCTGCTTAACAATGCCGCTCTTGCGCTCCATCATCTTGGTGACGTCAATTTTGACATCTTTAGCGATGATGCCCTGCATTTCGTAGTCGTGGCTCGCTTCCTCAAACTTGTGAGAAATCTCAAGCAATGCCTTGGATGGAATACAACCTACGTTAAGGCAGGTTCCACCAAGCACCTGGCTCTTGCCATCACTGGAACTCCACGACTCTACACATGCGGTTTTGAGGCCTAGCTGAGCCGCTTTAATGGCAGCAACATAGCCACCAGGGCCCGCGCCAATAACAATTACGTCGTACTTATCAGACATAGTTAATCCTGTTTTCCGATTCGTTAGGTGTCAGCTCACACGTCCAGCAGAATACGCGCCGGGTCCTCAAGCATGTCCTTGATAGCCACAAGGAACTGCACCGCTTCCTTGCCATCCACCATGCGGTGGTCGTAGGACAGCGCAAGGTACATCATCGGGCGGATTTTCACCTTGCCATTGACCGCCATCGGGCGCTCCTGAATTTTGTGCATACCCAAAATAGCGGTTTGGGGCGGGTTCAGGATCGGCGTAGACAACAGCGAGCCGAAGATGCCGCCGTTGGTGATGGTAAAGGTGCCACCGGTCATATCTTCAATTGCAAGCTTGCCATCTTTGGCCTTGGTGCCGTACTCGACGATTTTTTTCTCGATATCAGCCAGACCCAGCGCATCAACATCGCGAACAACAGGAACAACCAAGCCACGCTCGGTAGATACAGCCACGCCAATATCCTGGTAGCCGTGGTAAACCATGTCGTTGCCGTCGATCGATGCGTTAACAGCGGGGAAACGCTTCAACGCTTCTGTGGCGGCCTTGGCGAAGAAGGACATAAAGCCCAGCTTGATGTCATGACGCTTAACAAAGCTGTCCTGGTACGCCTTGCGCAGCTCCATGATCGGGCCCATATCGACCTCGTTGAAGGTCGTAAGCATAGCTGCTGTTTGCTGAGCATTAACCAGACGCTTGGCAATGCTGGCACGCAGGCGCGTCATCGGCACGCGCTTTTCAGGACGCTCACCAGCGGCCACGTTTACCTCAGGCACTGCAGACGGTGCAGCTGCTTTTGCAGAACCGCCAGAGGCCTTGGAAGTATCCACATGGTTCTGAACGTCTTCTTTCGTAACGCGCCCGTCTTTTCCAGTTCCCTTTACGGTAGCCGGATCAACATTATTTTCGTCAGCCAACTTACGCGCGGCAGGGCTCAGAATCGCGTCACCTGAATCCTGACTTTGCTCAGTTTTGGCTTCATCTTTTTCAAAAGCGGCGCTGCTGGCTTTGCTATCCGACGAGCCAGAGTCGCCCACAGCACCCGCTTTGAATTTACCAATAACTTCACCGCTCTCTACGGTGTCGCCTTCACCTTTAAGAATTTCCTCGATTACGCCGTCTGCAGGTGCGACAACTTCGAGAACCACTTTGTCGGTTTCAATATCGACAATCAGGTCGTCACGCGAACAGGCTTCGCCAGGCTGTTTGTGCCAGGTCGCGACGGTACCCTCTGCGACCGACTCCGGGAATACGGGGGCTTTAATCTCAGTAGACATTACAGTTCCTTAGTTCGGTAGCTCGTCAGATTTCAAACGCGTCGTTAACAAGTTTTTTCTGTTCTTCAATATGCACAGACATGTGCCCTGCCGCCGGAGCAGCGGAAGCCTGTCGGCCGGCATACTGAAGGTACAGCTTCGGGTTCAGACGTTGCAGCGCATTTCGCATATGGTGCTGACTGCAATACCAGGCACCCTGGTTCATTGGCTCTTCCTGGCACCAGACAACATGCTTGAGCTTGGGATACTGCGCCAAAGTTTCATCCAGATCTTCACCGGGGAACGGATAAAGCTGCTCAATGCGTACGAGGGCAACGTCGTCTCGCTCTTCGGTTTTCTTCTTCTCCAGCAAGTCATAATAGACCTTGCCACTGCAAAGAATAACTCGAGTAACCTTTTTTGCTTCAGGCAAATCTTTCTCAGGAAGTACCGTCTGGAAGGTTCCTGAGGTCAGATCTTCCAGATCCGAGGTGGCTTCCTTGTGGCGCAACAGGCTCTTGGGCGTGATTGCGATCAAGGGCTTGCGCAACGGGCGCTTAACCTGACGGCGCAGCATGTGGAAGACCTGCGAAGGCGTTGTAGGCACGCATACCTGAATATTGTGCTCTGCCGAAAGCTGGAGGAATCGCTCAAGGCGGGCAGAACTATGCTCTGGCCCCTGCCCCTCATAGCCGTGAGGCAGCAACAGGGTTAGCCCGCACAGGCGACCCCACTTGTGCTCACCACTGGTAAGGAATTGGTCAATGACCACTTGTGCACCATTGGCGAAGTCACCAAACTGGGCTTCCCAGATCACCAGCGCATTAGGCGCAGTCGTCGCGTAGCCGTATTCGAACGCCATCACTGCTTCTTCAGAAAGCAGGGAGTCATAAATTTCGAACTTGGGTTGGTCTTCAGAAAGCTGAGCCAGCGCAATATGCCGCGAGCCGTCTTTCTGGTTATGCAACACTGCATGGCGGTGCGAGAAGGTTCCACGGCCAACATCCTGTCCGGTCAAGCGAATTGGATGCCCTTCATTCAGCAAAGTCGCATAGGCCATGATCTCTGCATAACCCCAGTTCATGGGCAGGGCACCGGCCGTCATTTTGTCACGGTCAGTAACAATCTTGGATACCTGACGCTGAACGCTGAACCCTTCCGGTACTTGGGTTAATTTCTTACCCAGCTTCTGGATGGTTTTCAATGGCACACTGGATTTGCATTTGGCAGTCCATGCGTGGCCAAGATACGGAGCCCAATCAACATAGAGGTCTTTATTGGGTTCTTTTACCAGAGACTTGACCACGTGCTCGCCGTTATCCAGCGCATCACGGTACTCATTCTCCATCTGCTTGACTTCATCTTCTGTCACCACACCGGCAGCAACCAGCTTTTCTGCATAAATAGTGCGTGTGGTTTTCAGTTTGCGAATCTTTTGGTACATCATCGGCTGGGTTGCAGCAGGCTCATCCGCCTCGTTGTGCCCGCGGCGACGATAACAAACCAGATCGATAACCACGTCACCCTTGAACTCGTTACGATAGTCCATCGCCATTTGAGTCACAAAAACAACCGCGTCAGGATCATCGGCGTTCACATGCAGTATCGGCGCCTGAACCATCTTCGCGATGTCGGTGCAATACTCAGTAGAACGTGCGTCTTCCTGTTTGCTGGTGGTAAAGCCAACTTGGTTATTGATAACTATATGGATGGTGCCGCCCACCCCGAAACCACGGGTCTGGGACATCTGGAAGGTTTCCATTACCACGCCCTGACCGGCAAACGCCGCATCACCGTGCATGATAACCGGAACAACCTGATTGCCCTCGGTATCGGAACGACGTGTCTGGCGGGCACGAACCGACCCCTCAACCACTGGAGATACTATTTCCAGGTGAGATGGGTTGAAGGCCATAGCCAGGTGCACTTCTCCACCTTCGGTCATAACGTTGGACGAAAAGCCCTGGTGATACTTAACATCGCCAGAACCGGAATCGGCCAGCCTTTTGCCTTCAAATTCGTCAAACAGCTCTTTGGGGTTTTTGCCCAAGGTGTTGACCAGAATGTTCAGCCGGCCACGGTGAGCCATACCCAGAACAATTTCCTTGGCACCGTAATGGCCGGCACGCTGGATAAGTTCGTCCATGCAGGGAATGAGGCTTTCACCACCCTCAAGACCAAAACGCTTAACGCCGGGATAGCGGGAGCCGAGATATTTCTCCAGGCCTTCAGCCGCTGTCAGGCGCTCAAGAATGTGGGTACGGGTAGCGGCTTCGAAACCGGGTTCAGAACGAACCGGCTCCATACGCTGCTGAAACCAGCGCTTGATGCGGGTATCAACAACATGCATGTATTCAGCGCCGATGCTTCCGCAGTATGTCTTGCGGAGACCATCGTAAATATCGCCAAGTTTCATGGTGTCAGAACCGAAGCTCAGGGAACCAGTCTGGAACTCCAGATCAAGGTCTGACTCGGACAAATCATGAAACGAAAGATCAAGATCTTCTACCTTGGGACGATTCCAAACGCCAAGCGGATCAAGCTTTGCTTCCTGGTGACCACGGAAACGGTATGCGTTGATTAGCTGAAGAACACGAATCTGCTTTTTATCAGCATCAGACGTAACGCCTGCTGGCACGCTGTTAGTCGTGAGGAAACGCTGATTGCGGGAGATGTGTTCAAACTGTTCCCGGATCGAAGAGTGAATAACGTCGCGGCCATGATTGCCATCAACGCTTGGAAGCTTGTCAAAATAGCTACGCCACTCTTCAGGAACGGCATTAGGGTCTGTCAGGTAGGTTTCAAAAAGCTGTTCAACATAGGCCAGATTTCCACCTTGCAAGTGGGACGTCTGCCATAACTGCTCCATCATGCTTTCTTGCATTTTGAATAGCTCACCTTGGGCTGGTGCGGGGGAGCCAAGTATGGTCGGCCAGGGGTAACTGTCAGTCAATACGGGTTTTTACGGGATCGACTGTGGCCACCACACCCAACATGGATGTTTTCCGTTCCCCAATGATTTTTATACTCTGCAACGCCGCAAGAAAACCTGGTGAGTTCCCGCCACGGCTTGCGTAGTGTGCACCCGGGTAAGACCTTTGACTATAAGCCTTTGGTTGAAGGCCCCGCAAAAATGCGAGGCCTTCCGGGGTTCCAACCTGTTCAGACCAGTATAGCGCCTGTCTGAAATCTTGCCGCTTATGTAGCTCTATGCAGCAAAAGATTCCGGATGTGGCCGATTGCCCTTGTGGGGTTGAGGCCTTTCGGACATACGCTGACACAGTTCATGATGCCCCTGCAACGGAACACACTGAACGGGTCATCAAGGTCAGCAAGACGTTCAGCTTGCGCTGTGTCGCGGCTATCCGCCAGGAAGCGGTATGCCTGCAACAGCCCCGCCGGCCCAATAAACTTGTCCGGGTTCCACCAGAACGAAGGGCAGGATGTGGAACAGCATGCACAGAGAATACACTCGTACAAACCATCCAGCTTTTCCCGATCTTCTGGTGTCTGGAGACGCTCAATGGCAGGCACAGGCGTATCGTTCACAAGGTACGGCATTACTTTTTCGTACTGTTTGTAGAACAGGCTCATGTCTACAACCAGATCGCGGATAACCGGCAAGCCTGGCAGTGGGCGCAATACCAACTTGCCATTCTTTACGACCTGCGACATCGGGGTAATACATGCCAGGCCGTTCTTGCCGTTCATGTTCATGCCATCCGAGCCACACACACCTTCACGGCATGAGCGGCGATAGGCCATGGACGAATCCTTTTCCTTGATGAGATTAAGAACATCAAGAACCATCAGATCCTTTCCTGCCGGAAGCTCGACTTCGACGTCCTGCATGTAGGGGGCGTTATCAGTTTCCGGGTTATAACGGTAAAGGCTTACCAACATAGTGTACGTTCCCCTTAGTAAGTCCGGACTTTCGGCTGGAAAGACTCGACAGTTTTAGGCGCGAAGTTAACAGCGCGCTTGCCAATACGCTTGTCCAGCGGGAAGTAGAGAGAATGCGCCAACCAGTTCTCGTCATCACGCTCGGTGAAATCGTTACGAGCATGAGCGCCCCGACTTTCTTTACGCTCGTTTGCAGCGATTGCAGTCGCCAGGGCTACTTCGAAGAGGTTGTCCAACTCAAGTGCTTCAATGCGCGCAGTGTTGAACGCATTACTGGTGTCCGTAAGCTTGGTGTTGCGAACACGCTCACCAATGACCTCAAGCTTCTTCAAGCCTTCTTCCATGCTCTTGCCATCGCGGAATACACCAAAGTAGAGCTGCATACAATTCTGAAGATCCTTACGAACTTCAGCAACGCTCTCACCTTCAGAAGCACTGTTCAGGCGATCCAGACGGGCCATCGCACGCTTGATATCTTCATCAGTTGCGCCATCAGTTTCAAAACCACCGCGCAACTGCTCTTCGATATGCAGGCCTGCCGCACGACCGAAAACTACCAGATCCAGAAGCGAGTTACCGCCCAGGCGGTTTGCACCGTGAACGGAAACACAAGCAGCTTCACCACAGGCAAACAGACCTGGAATGGGCTGATCATTACCATTCTCGTCTTGAGTCAGCGCTTGGCCGCCTACGTTTGTAGGAACACCGCCCATCATATAGTGACAGGTAGGAACAACCGGAACCGGCTCTTTAACAGGGTCTACGTGAGCAAATGTGCGAGACAACTCACAGATACCCGGTAGTCGCAGGTTCAGTGTTTCTTCGCCCAGATGATCCAGCTTCAGCAACACATGATCCTTCTCGGGGCCACAGCCGCGACCTTCAAGGATTTCGATAACCATGGAGCGCGCAACAACATCACGGCCCGCAAGGTCTTTCGCGTTCGGAGCGTAGCGCTCCATAAACCGCTCGCCTTCAGAGTTGATCAGGTAGCCACCCTCACCCCGGCAACCTTCCGTTACCAGCGTACCAGCACCGTATATTCCGGTTGGGTGGAACTGCCACATTTCCATGTCCTGCATCGGGAATCCCGCGCGCAGCGCCATGCCAATACCATCGCCCGTATTAATCAGCGCGTTGGTGGTCGAAGCGTAGATACGACCAGCGCCGCCAGTTGCCAGAACCGTTGCCTTGGACTTGATGTAAGCCACTTCGCCGGTTTCAATTTCAATGGCAACAACACCAACAACTTCGTTCTTGCTGTTTTTGACCAGATCAACGGCGTACCACTCGTTCAGGAAGGTAGTGCCGCCCTTCAGGTTTGCCTGATAAAGCGTGTGCAGCAGAGCATGACCGGTGCGGTCAGCGGCTGCGCAAGTACGTGCTGCCTGAGTCGGGTTGTCCGGACCTTTGGACTGACCACCAAATGGACGCTGATAAATGCGCCCCTGCTCAGTACGGGAGAAAGGCAGGCCCATATGCTCAAGCTCGAAAACAGCCTGAGGCCCAACAGAGCACATGTACTCAACTGCATCCTGGTCGGCAATGTAGTCAGACCCCTTAACGGTGTCATACATGTGCCAGCGCCAGTCGTCATTGGGGTCAGCGCTTGCGATCGCACAAGTAATACCGCCCTGGGCAGATACCGTGTGCGAACGAGTTGGAAATACTTTGGTAATACACGCGGTTTTAACGCCCGACTCAGTCAACTGCAGGGCCGCTCGCATGCCGGCACCGCCGCCGCCGATTACAATTGCGTCGTATGAGATGGTCTTAATGTTAGACATCGATCAAAGCCCCCAAATAATCTGGATTCCCCAGACCACATACACAAAACTAACCAGAATGAATGCTGCTTGAAACAGAAAGCGCTGCATTGCTGACTTGATGTAGTCGGTAGACACGGTCCAAAGCCCGACCCACGCGTGAGCGCCGATTGAAAGCAAGGCCAACAATGAAAAGATCTTGAACCACGTCTGACTGAACAAAGCCGACCAGGTTTGGTAGTCCAGATCAGTATTTATGGCAAAAAAACCAATCAAAAACAGCGTATAAAAAGCCAGAACGTATGCAGAAACCCGCTGGATAATCCAATCCTGGATACCGTTACGGCCAATGTTGGTCACACTATTCATGCCCATACGAAAACTCCCGCCAGAACGATGAGGATAACGGAGACTGCAATTGTGATTTTTGCAGCGGCTCGCCCGCTTTCCAGCTCTTCACCAATACCCATATCCATAAGCAGATGCTTGATACCCGCAACCAGGTGATAAAGCAGAGCAGACAGAATGCCCCAGGTAATCAGCTTGGCAAGGAAGCTGTTCAGCAGTTCACTGACCTGACTGAAGCCTTCTTCCCCTGAAAGGGAAAGCTGGAGTCCGTAGAGCATGAACGCAACACCAACAAAAATGATGATGCCGCTGATGCGGTGCAATATGGACGTAATGGCTGGCAGCGGAAAATGAAACGTGCCGAGATCGAGATTTACTGGTCGTTTGCTATTCACAGCGCTCTCACACTCTCTTTTGGTGCCGCAGAACCGGCAAGCCGGCGGCGGTTAGTTGGTATGTAACGATCGAATGTTGAATACGATATCCACAGACGATTGGTTCAGGAGGGTGAACACCAACAAGGTAGCTTGCTACGCACAAGCATCCGTGAAGATGGATCCCCAATTCCGGGCTAGGGATTATAAGGAGACGCCCGTATAATTACAAACGCGCAACACACGCCTAAGCCGCGTGAGCACTGTAGCAGAGCAAGCTATTAAGCGTATTGACAAATGCTTTTTTCCATCCGAGGCCGCATTATTCGTGATATCCCTGATTTACAGTAAAGGGATGATCGTAATGTTTCCTTACTCTTTCATTGACAAAAAAAGCCAACGCCCTATATTTTGCCGCCAGTTTTGCGATAATACGCGCCTTCTCGCGCAACTATAAAGACAGCTAGCACTGTCAAAGCTGATAAACAGGAGAGCACTATGACCGACAGGAAAGCCACGCTCTCGGTGGGGAATGAGTCCATTGAGCTACCGATTTATTCCGGCACCGTTGGACCTGACGTTATCGACGTTAGAGGCCTAGTCCAGAATGGCGTTTTCACTTACGACCCGGGCTTTGTCTCTACGGCCGCCTGTGAGTCTGCTATCACTTACATCGATGGCGACGAAGGTGTTCTACTGCACCGGGGCTATCCAATCGAGCAGCTCGCAGAGCATTCAGATTACCTTGAGGTCTGCTACCTGCTGCTGAAAGGCGAACTGCCAACTGCCGAAGATAACAAACAGTTCCACGAAACGATCAAAAAGCACACCATGCTGCATGACCAGATGCGCAATTTCTTCCATGGCTTCCGCCGTGATGCGCACCCTATGGCCATTATGTGTGGTGTAGTCGGCGCCCTGTCTGCGTTCTACCATGACCAGATGGATGTCACCGACCCAAAACAAAGGGAAATCACAGCCCATCGCCTGATTGCCAAGATGCCAACAATTGCGGCTTGGTGTTACAAATATTCCAAGGGCGAACCGTTCATGTATCCGCGCAATGACCTGTCATACGCAGAGAACTTTCTGCAGATGATGTTCGGCACGCCGTGCGAAGAATACAAGCCGAACCCGGTTCTTGGGAAAGCGATGGACAAGATATTCATTCTTCACGCTGACCATGAACAGAATGCGTCCACATCAACTGTGCGACTGGCAGGCTCTTCCGGCGCCAACCCTTACGCCTGTATCGCTTCAGGCATTGCGGCTCTTTGGGGCCCCGCGCACGGCGGCGCTAACGAGGCTGTTCTGGATATGCTTGCGGAAATTGGCGACGTATCCAACATCGATGCGTTTATTGCCAGAGCTAAAGACAAAGATGATCCTTTCCGACTGATGGGCTTTGGGCACAGGGTTTATAAAAACTTCGACCCGCGCGCCAAGGTTATGGCCGAAACTGCGCACGAAGTCTTGAGCGAGCTCGGGCTGGAAAACGACCCTCTTCTGAAGATCGCCCAGCGTCTTGAGCAAATCGCCCTGGAAGATGAATACTTCGTCAAGCGCAAGCTTTACCCGAACGTAGATTTCTATTCAGGTATCATTCTGAAGGCAATCGGGATCCCGACATCCATGTTTACGGTAATCTTTGCCATGGCGCGGACAATCGGCTGGTTCTCCCACTGGAACGAAATGGTCAGCGGTGACTATCGCATTGGCCGCCCACGCCAGCTGTACACTGGCTCTCCAGCACGGGACTACCCAAAAAAATAAGTCCTGCCTGTCGTAATGCCCAAAAGGCCGCTGATTCAGCGGCCTTTTTTATTCCTTTAATTAACGTGTCTTATCGCCTGCAATCTGTTGACGCTGTGCTAAGTTAAGCTCCAGAACTCTACAAGGAGAAACCAATGACAACCGCAACCTTTATCGGTCTTGGCGTTATGGGCTACCCCATGGCAGGCCATCTGGCCGAAGCCGGCATTACCGTTCGGGTATGGAATCGCTCAACGGACAAATCGGTTCAGTGGGCCAGGGATTACCCGGGAACCGCCTGTCAGACCATAGAAGAAGCCGTCAAAGACGCTGATTTTGTAATGACCTGTGTTGGTGCCGACAAGGACCTGATTACGGTTTACGAAGGCGAGAGTGGCATTCTGGCGCACGCAAAGCACGGTGCTGTGCTTGTGGACCACACCACTGCTTCTGCCGGCGTAGCTGAGAGGCTTGCCGCGGCTGCAGGCAGGGTTGGTATGGGCTTTATCGACGCACCAGTGTCAGGAGGTCAACAGGGTGCCCAGAAGGGACAACTTACCATTATGTGCGGCGGCTCAGATGAAGACTACTCGAAAGCTCAGCCGCTACTGCAGCACTACGCCAGAGCCCTGAATCTTATGGGCCCTGCAGGGAGCGGCCAAAAAACGAAAATGGTCAACCAGATTGCCATTGCCGGTTTGGTACAAGGACTATCGGAAGCTCTTCATTTTGCCGAACAGGCAAATCTGGATGTTAAAAAAGTCGTTGACGTCATTTCCAAGGGCGCCGCACAGTCCTGGCAAATGGAAAACCGCTCAGGAACCATGATTGACGGTGAATTTGATCATGGATTTGCAGTTGACTGGATGCGAAAAGATCTCGGCATATGCCTCGATGAAGCACGCAAGGTGAACGCCTCGCTACCGGTTACAGCCCTGGTAGACCAGTTTTATGGCGACGTTCAGGAGATGGGCGGTAAACGCTGGGATACATCGTCACTTATTCAAAGATTGCGGAAATTCAGATAAGCCAGAAAAGAACTCAGCCAAATCAAAAAAGGTCAGAGCTTGCGCTCTGACCTTTTTCTTATTGGCCTGACCAGCCTTGATTATCTTGTTACTTTTCCCGGGGCTGCCATTTTCCGTTCACATACCATGCAGACCAGCCCGTAGCCTTACCGTCTTTTTCCGTCATCACATACTGCTCTTTGGTTTTGCGACTATAACGGATGACCGTCGGATTGCCCTCAGGATCACGCTCTGGCGCCTCCATCAGATAATCGTGTTTCGGATCTATTTCCTCACGATGCGGCTTAATCTCCATAACCAGAGGTGGCCGAGTCTCACGGTTTTTCGGGAACTTGCTAGCCGCCAAAAACATTCCTGATGCGCCATCACGCAGCACATAGGTGTCATCGACTTTCTGACACTTCAGCTCTGGCATTGGTACCGGGTCCATTTTGGGTGGCGCCGGCTCCCCACTCTTTAACAGTTTGCGGGTATTCTTACAGGTGTCGCTCATGCACCCGAAATACTTACCAAAGCGCCCGGTTTTGAGCTGCATCTCAGAACCGCACTTGTCACACTCAAGCGTGGGGCCGTCGTAGCCCTTAATCCGGAAAGTGCCCTCTTCCACTTCATACCCGGCACAGTCGGGATTATTACCGCAAACGTGGAGCTTACGGGTTTCATCCACCAGATAACTATCCATGGCCGTTGCACAGATAGGGCAACGTCGTTTTTTACGCAGCAGCCGGGTCTCGCCCTCGCCCTCAACATCATCATCAGCACTAACAACTTCATCACCTGACACCAGGTTGATGGTTGTTTTACAGCGTTCTTTCGGCGGCAACGAATATCCGGAACAGCCCAGAAACACACCCGTACTTGCAACACGAATCTGCATATTACGCGCACAGGTTGGGCAGGGAATATTGGTTTCGGTCGGGTCGTTCGGGCGCATACCGCCTTCACCATCAGCCGTTTCAGCAGATTCCAGCTGCTGACGGAAGTTGGCATAGAAGTCGTTAAGAACCTTTTTCCATTCCACATCGCCTAAAGCAATGCGGTCAAGATCACCTTCCATCTTGGCGGTAAAATCGAAGTCCATGAGGTTGGAAAACGACTCGCACAGGCGATCCGTGACTATCTCACCCATTTTTTCAGCGTAGAAGCGACGGTTTTGCAGACGCACGTAGCCACGATCCTGAATGGTCGAGATGATCGATGCGTATGTGGATGGCCGACCAATACCCTGCTTTTCAAGCTCTTTAACCAGGCTTGCTTCCGTATAGCGAGGCGCTGGCTTGGTAAAGTGCTGGCTTGGCTCGAGCTTTTCGAGACTCAGAGACTCACCTACCTTGATGTCTGGCAGGGCAACGTCTTCTTCTTTCTTGGCCGACTGAGGGGCCACCTTCAGAAAACCTTCAAACTTGATAATGCGACCACGGGTACGCAGTTCGTAATCGCCGTTAGCCACTACGATAGAGGTGCTAAGGAATTCGGCCTCAGACATCTGGCAGGCAACAAACTGACGCCAGATAAGGTCATAGAGCTTCTCAGCGTCTTTTTCCAAGCCACTGATTGCCGCGGCCTTGCGAGACACCTCTGTAGGACGAATGGCCTCGTGCGCTTCCTGAGCCCCTTCTTTGCTGCCATAAACTTTGGGCTTCTCAGGCAAATAACGATTACCAAACTGATCCTTGATGAACTCCCGGCAGCTATTAATCGCGTCCTGACTCAAGTTGGTAGAGTCGGTACGCATATAGGTGATGTAACCTGCCTCATACAGCCGCTGTGCCAGCATCATGGTTTTCTTGACACTGAACCCAAGGCGGTTACTTGCAGCCTGCTGTAGCGTTGAGGTAATAAAAGGTGCGCCCGGGCGAGACCTGGTTGGTTTGTCTTCCCGCTTGGCCACCTCAAAGGCGCCAGCCTTCAGGCGCTCTACGTGCTCATTGCTTTGCTGCTCGTTAACCGGACGATAAGGCTTGCCGTCGTAGCGGGTAACCTCAAACCGAACCGGCTGCGCAGCGGCCTTGGCACCAAGCCCGGCAAACAACTGCCAATATTCCTCCGGTACAAACACCCGGATATCCCGCTCCCGCTCCGCAATCAAACGTACAGCCACTGACTGAACACGGCCTGCAGACAGCCCGCGGGCGAGTTTGGCCCACAATAGCGGCGACACCATGTAACCAACAACCCGGTCGAGAAAGCGACGAGCCTGCTGGGCGTTCACCTGATTCGTATCGAGACTTCCCGGGTTTTCAAATGCTTCCTGAATGGCACGCTTGGTGATCTCGTTAAACACCACACGGCGGTATTTTTCAGGCTCGCCACCAATGGCCTGCTTCAGGTGCCAGGCAATAGCCTCCCCTTCGCGGTCAAGATCCGTTGCGAGGTAAATGTGGTCGGCATTTTTTGCGAGACGCTTGAGCTCACTAACAACCTTTTCCTTGCCAGGAAGGACTTCGTATCGGGCACTCCAGTCATTGTCTGGATCAACCCCCATACGAGCAACCAATTGCTCCCGTGCCTTGCGCTTTTTATGCACAATCTTGTCTTCAGGGCTGAGCTTGCGCGTAAGCGCCGCCTGCCTGGCACGTTCTTTCGGATCAGACTGGGACCCACTGCCACTAACTGGCAGATCACGAATGTGCCCAACGCTGGACTTTACGATGAAGTCAGAACCCAGGTACTTGTTAATGGTCTTCGCTTTCGCTGGTGACTCGACAATTACGAGACTTTTACCCATATCGGAGATCTGTATCCTTGGCGATAAATCGGTCGACATACAAGCAGACCGTAAACTCGCTGTAAAATCAATCGGCTGGAAAAACTATAGAAGCCGCCATTATGTATAGGCTCACTGTTTTACAGTGTCAGGAATAGCAAGACAACCCATTCTTTGTTTCAGTCATGCATTTTTCAAGTTTTAGAGAAGCACTCTGCACCCACCCTGAAACAAGAAAGGCCCGGCGAATGCCGGGCCTCCCATGAAAGCGTTACTGAACCCGCTTAACGGATTACAGGCGCTCCCAGACCGTCGCAATACCCTGGCCGAGGCCGATACACATGGTGGATACACCAAGCTTACCGCCTTTGGCCTGCATTACGTTCAGCAGAGTGGTAGAGATACGGGCACCAGAGCAGCCCAGCGGATGCCCAAGAGCAATCGCGCCGCCGTTCAGGTTAACCTTCTCTTCCATCACACCCAGCAGTTTCAGGTCTTTCAACACTGGCAAAGACTGACCAGCAAAGGCTTCGTTCAGTTCCCAGAAGTCGATATCTTCAACTTTCAGGCCTGCACGCTTAAGTGCCTTTTTGGTTGCCGGTACAGGGCCGTAGCCCATGATTGCGGGATCACAGCCAGCAACGGCCATGCTGCGAATCTTCGCCATCGGCTTCAGACCCAGTGCTTCTGCACGCTCTGCAGACATCAGGACCATAGCAGAGGCACCGTCTGTCAGCTGAGAAGAAGTACCCGCCGTTACCGTACCGTTCTTTGGATCAAAAGCCGGTCTAAGCTGGCCCAGTGACTCCACGGTGGTGTCGGGACGAATAGTCTCGTCATGCTCAATCAGCACCTTAAAGCCATTCTCGTCGTGACCTTCAACAGGCACGATTTCGTTCTTGAAACGGCCTTCGACGGTCGCTTCATGGGCTAGACGATGTGAGCGAGCACCAAACTCATCCTGCTGCTGGCGGGTAATGCCGTGCATTTTTGCCAGCATCTCTGCTGTCAGGCCCATCATGTTCGAGGCTTTAGCAGTGTATTTGGAAGCAGCCGGGTTATGGTCGAAACCTTCCGTCATGGGTACGTGGCCCATGTGCTCCACACCACCAACCACAAACACATCACCGTTGCCGGTCATGATGGCTTGGGCTGCTGTATGGATTGCACTCATGGCAGAACCACACAGACGGTTAACAGTCTGGGCTGCAGACTCATGAGGGATACGGGTCAGCACAGAAATCTGCCGCGCCACGTTAAAGCCCTGCTCCTTGGTCTGGTTTACACAGCCCCAAATCACATCTTCAACTTCTTTCGGGTCGAGCTTCGGGTTACGCTCGAAAAGAGCATCGATCAGCGTAGCCGACAGGGTTTCCGCACGCACATGGCGGAAACAACCATTTTTGGCACGACCCATCGGAGTCCGCACGCAATCGACGACGACAACGTCTCTCGGATTAAGGCTCATAGATCTTTCTCCGTTCGGAAATCTCGTTCAGGGTTAACCAAAGAACTTTTTGCCAGTCTTGGCCATTTCACGCAGCTTATCGGTCGGATGGTACAAAGGACCAAGATCTGCATACTTGTCTGCCAGTTCAACGAACTTGTCGACACCCATGTCGTCGATATAACGCAGGGCGCCTCCACGGAACGGCGGGAAGCCGATACCGAAGATCAGACCCATATCGGCATCAGCCGGGTCTTCAACAATGCCATCTTCCAGGCAGCGAACGGTTTCAAGGCACAATGGGATCATCATGCGAGCAATGATGTCTTCATCGCTGAACTCGTTCTTACCCTGAACAACCGGCTCAAGCAGCTTGTAGGTCTCTTCATCGACAACCTTCTTCTGCTTGCCCTTGCGGTCCAGCTCGTACTTGTAGAAACCAACATCGTTCTTCTGACCGTAACGGTTGTTTTCAAACATTACGTCGATTGCAGTGGTTTCTGCGTGCTTCATACGATCGGGGAAGCCGTCAGCCATTACTTCACCAGCATGCTTGCCGGTATCCATGCCAACAACGTCCAGCAGGTATGCCGGGCCCATCGGCCAGCCGAACTTTTCCATAACCTTGTCGACTTTCTGGAAGTCGGCACCGTCACGTACCAGGCCAACAAAACCGCCAAAGTAAGGGAACAGAACGCGGTTAACCAGGAAGCCCGGGCAATCGTTTACAACGATCGGAGTCTTACCCATGGCCTTGGCGTAAGCCACAGTAGTCGCAATAGCGCGATCACTGGTCTTCTTGCCACGGATAACCTCAACCAGCGGCATCATGTGCACCGGGTTGAAGAAGTGCATGCCACAGAAGTTTTCCGGGCGCTTCAGGTTCTTGGCCAGAAGGTCTATGGAAATGGTCGAGGTGTTAGACGTCAGAATCGCGTCTTCACGAACCGCATCTTCTACTTCACGCAGAACCGCATCTTTTACTTTCGGGTTTTCAACAACGGCCTCAACAACCAGATCTACGTTCTTGAAATCGCCGTAGTTAAGAGTTGGAGTAATGCTGTTGAGAACATCTGCCATCTGGCCTGCTTTCATGCGGCCTTTGTCGACACGCTTGGTGAGCAGCTTTTTGGCTTCATTCAGACCCAGGGTAATACCATCCTGGTTAATGTCCTTCATGATGATCGGCGTGCCTTTCAGTGCTGACTGATACGCCACACCACCACCCATGATACCGGCACCCAATACGGCAGCCAGTTTCACTTCAGACGCTTCTTTTTCCCACGCCTTGGCCTTCTTCTTCAACTCCTGATCGTTCAGGAACAGGCCTACCAGGCAAGCTGCAACGTTGGTCTTCGCCATTTTGGCAAAGCCTTTCGCTTCAACTTCAATCGCCTTGTCGCGGGTCATGCCGGCGTGCTTCTGCATCACCTTGATAGCTTCTACTGGTGCCGGGTAGTTTTTACCCGCTTTGCCACCAACAAATGCTTTGGAGATCTCAAATGCCATCATGCTTTCCATGGCATTCAGCTTGATCTTGCCTTTTTTCTCTTCGCGGCGCGCTTCGTGGTCAAGCTTGCCTTCGTTGCACTGGTTAATAATGGCAACAGCAGCCTCAACGAGCTTTTCTGGCTCAACGACGGCGTCAACAGCGCCTGTCTTCAAAGCCACGTCGGCACGGTTTTCTGCACCGCCACAAATCCACTCTACGGCGTTATCCACACCCACAAGGCGGGACAGGCGAACAGTACCGCCAAAGCCAGGGAAAATACCCAGCTTAACTTCTGGCAGACCTACTTTTGCCTTGGGAGCCATAACCCGGAAGTCTGTAGCCAGGCACATTTCAAAACCGCCACCCAGCGCAATGCCGTTAATAGCTGTTACGGTCGGGAACGGCAGATCTTCTACCGCACTGAAAATGGCATTAGCCTTCAGGTTGTTGGCAACCAGATCCTCTTCGGAACCGGCAAACAGATCGGTAAACTCTGTAATGTCGGCACCAACAATGAAACTGTCTTTGGAACTGGTTACTACCAGGCCCTTGAGTTTCTTCTGTGCTTTAAGTGCATCAGTCGCGGCGTGGAGCTCTTCAATGGTAAGACGGTTGAACTTGTTTACCGACTCGCCTTGCAAGTCGAAGTCCAACTGAGCGATCCCGCCTTCGATCTCTTTAACCGTGATGGCTTTACCTTCGTAAATCATCAACTGATCTCCAGTCTGTGTTTGGAACTGCCTCCAACTCTGAACGGCCTCGCTTGAGGAGTCGTCAGAGCTGTTTGATGCAGCGAGATTTCTGTCACTGCCCGATCAAACGACTAAAAATTCATACAGTCGTTTGAATCGTGAGGGCACACGATGTGAAAAAACAGCACGTTTGTCAATTTGTTTCTTTGTGATCAGACGCAACATGCGGAAATAACACCTGCATTATGAGCCAAGATGCTTATCTATCAACGCTTTACAAGCCAGTACATAGAATGCACCTGAACTTCGCGATGCAAATTTCAAAGATATTTACATTTCCCGAATCCCGGGCCCGCAAAACTGCTTGATTGGCCGGGAAACTTACTTTACCTTCGATCTAAGACTTTCGTACACAATAATAAACGCTTTACGGAGAATCCGTCCGATGAAATCCACCTACCTGGGCGCTCGCGCCTCTATGGTTGCCTCACTGTTTCTGTTTTTGCTCACATCGATGAACGTAAAGGCACAGGAGTCTGACGACTTCCTCGCCCAGCTACATAACTTCCGCGTAAGCAATTATGTCGCACTTGACGCCTACTACCGTTTTATCGGATCCGGCAGCACCAATACCTTGAACGAGATTGTGGCGGGTATCAACTCAGCCAACGACGCCATGAACCTCGTTACGAGCAACACAGGTGGCGGACTATCCAATGAGCAACTTGAAGAGCTCAACAGCCAGTTCGATAAATTCAAAAACCTGATGCGCGACAACATAAACGATGTCCGGACAACTGGTTATCCGGACTTGCGGCTGGTTTCAGACATGGCCAACCAGGCGCTGGAAATGAACAGCAAGGCATCCGAACTCTACCAGATTGCCCAGGAAACCTCGAAGACACAAACAAGTCCACGGGTAGAAGCAGCCCGGATGGGAGCAGTCGTCATCGCCCAGATGATGGCCAAGTACTCGGTTCGCACCAACTCTTCGGTTGCGCAAATATTTCAAGGCTCTGCCCTCGAAACGTCACTTGATGATCAGGCTAAAGAATTCGACATGCTGCTTGAAACAATGAGTACAGGCGAAAGCAAAGAAGAGCTGAGTGAACTTTTGAGCGATGTAAATGCAAAATGGCAGTTCATCCGGGGCTCTTATATCAACTACAACGAAAACAACGTGGGTTTTGTAATCGACCGGTATTCCAAACGCATTCTCGAAAGCCTGTCTTCCGTTATCTCTTTGCTCCAGCAAAACGCCTGAGCAGCACCGGAGCCCTTCCCCCGGTCGGGCTCGCGTATTATGCTGTAGGAAAGCCGATACAAAAGGAGTTAGGGATGTCTGCATACAAAAAGATGCTGGTTGCTATCGATCTTACCGAAGAAGCACCTCAGGTTCTGGAAAAAGCAAAGATCATGAGCGAAGCTCACGGTGCCAGCCTTGTTCTGGTGCACGTTGTGGAGCCAGTGGGGTATGCCTATGGCGGAGATATTCCAATGGACCTTACCGAGCTTCAAACTCAGCTCGATAAGGCCGCCCGGGAACAGCTTGCTGCATACGGTGCTCAGTATGGCGTTGATAAAACCAACCAGATTGTAACTGTGGGCCGGCCGGAATCGGAGATACACCGCTTGGTCAAAGAACAGGCTGCAGACCTGGTGATTGTGGGAAGCCACGGACGGAAGGGTTTCCAGCTGCTACTGGGCTCCACTGCAAATGGCGTTTTGCATGGCACAGAGTGCGACGTTTTAGCGATCAGAATTCGCTAAGTCGCCCTGCAACATCCAGCTTTAAAGAAAAGCCCGGGGCAATTCCTTGCCACCGGGCTTTTTGTATCTGAAATCCTTAACCAAGTGCCTGCTCTTCCAGCTCCATCCACCTCTCGATCACCTTCTCGAGCTTGAGCTCTTTCTGCTCCAGCTCTTCCAGAACCTCTGCAACCTCTTCAGCCGCCCCTGAATAGAAGTCAGCAGAAGAAATTCGTGCCTGAATGTTCGCAATATCCTGTTCCAAGGCCTCTATTTGCCCCGGCAACTGTTCAAGTTCGAGCTTTAACTTATAACTCAACTTGACTGGCTTGGGCTTACTGGTATCGCCATCTTGCGACCCCGCTGCGACCTGAACATCCTTCGCAACAGAATTAATATTGCCCTTGCCACTATTTTGCTTCCCTGACTTTGCCGCTTTGTCGTGCCGATCGGGTCGCGCGCCCGTTGCCTCAGCCGGGAAACGCCCCCCCTGTCGACGCCAGTCGCTGTATCCACCTACGTATTCCCGCACATGGCCAGAACCGTCCAGGAAAACCGTTTCCGTTACAACGTTATCGAGGAATTCACGGTCGTGGCTGATAACAATCACGGTACCGGCAAACTCGGAAAGCTGCTCTTCCAGCAACTCAAGGGTTTCCACGTCCAGATCGTTGGTTGGCTCATCGAGCACCAGAATGTTTGCCGGCTTACTGAACAGCTTGGCCAGCAACAGCCTTGCACGCTCACCCCCGGAGAACACCCGAACAGGGGATCTCGCCCGCTCAGGGGTAAAAAGAAACTCCTGCAAATAGCCGAGCACATGCTTGCTTTGGCCGTTGATATCAATAAATTCCCGACCTTCCGACAAGTTGTCGAGAGCATTCAGACTGAGGTCGAGTTCACCACGAAGCTGGTCAAAATAGGCAACCTCGAGATTTGTTCCCAGGCGGATGGTGCCCTGTGTTGGCTCAAGACTACCCAGCAACAAGCGTACCAGTGTTGTTTTGCCAGTTCCGTTCTCCCCCACAAGGCCAATTTTGTCGCCCCGAAGCACAGTGAGGTTCATATCCCGAATAATGGCTGTCCCATCCGGGTACGCAAAGCCGGCACCCACTGCCTCAACCACCAGCTTGCCTGAGCGTGCCGCATCCTCCACTGCGAAGGTTGCTGTGCCACCCCTGACCCGACGCTGCCGATGCTCTTCCCGCATCGCTTTCAGCGCCCTGACCCGACCCATATTGCGAGTGCGACGAGCTTTAATGCCCTGGCGTATCCAGGCTTCTTCCTGTTTCAGCCTCTTGTCGAAAAGGGCATTTTCCCGTTCTTCCTCTTCAAGGGCCTTTTCTTTCAGATCAAGATATCGGTCATAAGAAGCTGCAAAACTAACCAGCTTGCCGCGATCCAGCTCCACAACCCGGGTAGCCATCCCCCTGATAAAAGCACGATCGTGGCTCACGAAAAGCATGGCGCCACGAAACGCACCAAGAGCCTCCTCAAGCCATGCAATGGCTGGCACATCAAGATGGTTGGTTGGCTCATCCAGCAAAAGAATATCGGGTTCTCCAACGAGTGCTTTTGCCAACAGAACACGGCGCTGCCATCCACCGGAAAGCGTATTAAGCCGCTGATCCGGATCGATACCATATTGCGCCAGAATGGCCGTAACCTTCTGATCCAGCCGCCACCCGTCAAGCGCTTCGATACGCTCCTGAACCTTCATCATACGATCAAGACTGGACTCGTCTGCGCTTTGTGTAAGCGTATGAAACTCTGCAAGAAGCTGACCCGCTTCAGGGAAGGCTCCCGACACAACTTCGTATGCCGTCCTGGTGTCGTCAGACGGCAGGTTCTGGGGCAAAACCGCCAACACCGCGCCATCGTCAAGGCGCACCTTGCCACCATCCGGAACAACCTCGCCGCTCACGATTTTCAGAAGAGTCGACTTACCCTCGCCATTCCTTCCTAACAGGCACACCCGCTCACCAGCTTCAATATTCAGTGAAGCCTGATCAAGCAGCGGGTGCATTCCGAAAGCCAGGGAAATCGAGTCCAGCGTTAACAGTGGCACGTTGTTTTCTACTCCGATTCGATAACAGTGACGGAATCATCCACATGGATCACTCCGGGGGATTCATGAATAGCATTCTGGCCGAAGATTACGCCATCTGGCGTTCTGCGGTAACCTGAGAGCGCCCTCAAGGGCTGCAGGCCGGGATCTTTTAGGCCCGTATCCGGGTCAACGGTGGTCAGAACACAGCGGGAACTTGGCTTCACGATACTGAAGCACTGCCCTCCCACCGAAATCTTACGCCAGTGGTCTTCCTGCCAGGGAGCCGGGCCCTCGATAACAATGTTGGGCCTAAACCTGCGCATATCTACGGGCGCGTCAAGACGCCCATTCAGCTCATCCAATGAAGCCAGATTGGTGATCAAAAAAGGAAAGCCATCAGCAAAGCCTACACGGCGATACTCACTTACATGCCCGGCATCGACCCGCCGAAACGAGGAATCGGGCATATAGACAAGACGCAGAGTCTTGCCGCAAAAGCGGCTCAGCGCTTCACTGGCAAACGACTCGCCCTCAAGAGCTTTAACCCAGTCGCGCCAGACCAGCACTCGTAGTTCCTGACCTGTCTGCTGCAATGTGAAATCGCCCTCACCCGGTATTCGGATACTGACACCCTCTGCAGACAGAGAGGCTGTTACCCTGGCCAATACCGGAAGCTCTCTCTGGGTAACAAAGCGGCGTTCCTCATCGACTATCATCCATCGCCGGTCGCCTTTAGGGCCGAAGTCATCCATTTCAAAACAGGAAACCTCAATACCAGCGAGGGACTTTACTGGGTAAACATGGAGTGAGTGAACTTTCAAGGCGCGTCTCCAGAGCCAAAATCAAGTGTGGGGAGGCGGCAAGTATAACCAAAAACAAAAAACCCGGCCTCTTTCGAGGCCGGGTTTCCGGAATCTGGAGCGGGAAACGAGATTCGAACTCGCGACCCCGACCTTGGCAAGGTCGTGCTCTACCAACTGAGCTATTCCCGCAATATTGACCAGCTTGCGCTGACAACGGATGTGTATTCTACGCATCCCGCCCCTTTCGTCAACCTCCTTTCCAAACTTTTTATTGCCCAAATCGATTAGCGGTACCCAAATAGTCCCTTTCCGCCTCACTAGAGGGTCTTCTGAGCGCCTGGTTTCGATGAGGAAACCGCCCAAAACGCTCAATGATTTCATGGTGGTCCTGCGCGGATCGTAGAAAGCTTTTCAAAAAATCCTGCAGCATCCCCGTAGTGGATGCTACCAATTGCTCATAACACTCAACCGACAGAGCCTGGTCATCGAGTCGCTCCGAGTGTTGCAACGGCATATACATAAATGCGCGCTGAATCGGCGGGAGCGCAACATCACACCCCTTACACATAGCCTCTTTACAAAGCTCCTTCGCCTGCTTGTCCTGCTCGAACGCAAGTGCGCCGCCCCGGAAAATATTTCTGGAAAACTGGTCGAGCAGGATAATCTCAGCTAACCGACCACCTGGTGTCTTACGCCAGTGATCTAGCCCTTGTTCCGACGCAAACAGAACCATGGAAAGAAAGCGGCGACGTATCTCCTGGTCGAACTTCCGGCTTGAGCGAAACCAACGATTGCGGTGTTCGCTATCAGGCAATCCATTTTCATCAAATTCTCCGAACCAGAAATCCAGAATCTCTTTCCAATCGAACATTAAAGAACACCCTGTTATCTTGATTGACGGGACCAACAGAGAATACCGGCCCGCAACCAGATTTACGACAGACACCTTTGACAGATCATAGAGGAGCGCTGATGAGCAGTCGTCGCGTCATTTTGTTAGCCCACGGCAGCAGCGACAAACGCTGGTGCAACACATTCGAAACTCTCGCCGAGCCGACGCTAAAGGCTGTAACCAACTCCAGAATTGCCTATATGGAGCTGGCTGAGCCATCCCTGGAGGCTGTCGTGCATGAAGGCGTGTCAGCCGGGAGCCTGGAATTCACCGTTGTTCCACTCTTTCTCGCCGCCGGACGTCACCTGCGCAAAGATGTGCCAGCCATGATCGAAGCTCTTGAAAATTCTACAGGGGCAAGCATTACGCTATCCCCTCCTATTGGAGAGAACCCCTTGCTGGGACAGGCAATCAAGGATGTAGTGACACAGCAGCTCGCCCATAACACCGACGATTAGGGAGCAACATCATGAACAAGTGCGTACTTATAACCGGTGGTACTGGCTTTATTGGCGGAGAACTTTGCAGAAAACTGCTTGATCGTGGCTACAAGCTTTCTGTTTTAAGCCGGCAGCCTGCCGATGTGGTACGCATGTTGTGTGGCCCGGTGGAGGTGATCCATAACCTTGAAAGCCTCCGCGGCCACCAGGGTTACGATGCCGTGATCAATCTTGCAGGGGAAGGCATCGCCGACAAGCGCTGGAGTGACCAGCGACTACAAGCACTTTCCGATAGTCGTATTGGCTTGACCAACACCCTGACAAAGGTCATTCAGAGCTGGGAACAAAAACCCAAGGCCATGGTTTCTGGCTCAGCCGTTGGCTTTTATGGTGATCAGGGTGACGCACGAGTAACCGAAGGTACTGCGCCTCACGATGAGTTTACTCACCAGATGTGCAGGGATTGGGAAAATGCAGCACTCAAGCTGCAGCCCCTTGGGGTACGCATATGCCTCTCCAGAACCGGCATTGTGGCAGGTCCTGAGGGAGGTTTTTTAAAACGCATGGTTTTACCGTTTAAACTTGGACTCGGCGGGCGACTCGGTTCCGGGCATCAATACATGCCCTGGATTCATCGTGAGGATGCAGTAGCGGCTCTTATCTGGATGCTGGAGTCGCCACAGGCCTCCGGAGCCTACAATGTAGTGAGTCCCAACCCTGTCACCAACCGTGAGTTTACGAGCTGCCTCGCTCACACTCTCAAGCGACCCGCCATTTTCCCGGTTCCGGCACAAGTGCTTAAGCTGGCGCTGGGAGACATGTCACGGCTCTTGCTAACAGGTCAAAAGGCGATTCCAGAAAGACTGATCGACGCCGGATTCGAGTTTCGCTATCCGATGCTCGCAGAAGCGCTCGAAGATGCCACCAAATAACTTATTCGTTTTTTTTACATCAAAAACGTTGACAGGGGTGAAAGGCTTACCTAATATACGCGCCACCTCGACGAGGCAAAGGTTTAAAGCGTTGCGTCCCCTTCGTCTAGTGGCCTAGGACTCCGCCCTTTCACGGCGGCAACAGGGGTTCGAACCCCCTAGGGGACGCCATTTTTACCTCTCAAAATACCCGAGAAGAAAAATGCGCTTATCTGCCGAAGTCAAGGCTCGCCCTTTCAGGCGGCCTTTCTATCCAGCTTGATATCCTTCTTTATTGGATTGGCAGCGTGAGATTTTTGGTCTCGCATCACGAATATGCCTACGCCAACAAAAAAAGCCACCATAAGTAATACAGTCGCAATTCCAGCGAAAACCACCACGTCCATATACATAATTCTTCTCCTGCCCTTATTCAAACTTGATTAAGCTCAGATTACGTCACTCCAGAATACAGATATTGATCTACATCAATGGCAGCATCACTGCTGTAACTCAAAAACACGCGAATACAAAAGTGAACATAATTCTCCCACGTTTTCGCGGATTTGCAGGGAATTTGGATAACAGGACTGTTATAGTCAGCCAATAATGGACTATCCGCTTATATCAACCGGACTGGGTGGCTGACGTACAAGATGCCGAAACTGCCGACACGCTTACAACGTTTTCGCTCGGGCTCTCCCCTGTCCTTCAGGCTGCTTGCTTGGATACTTCTATTCAGCTCGGTTTTCACGCTGATTGCATCGGCTATTCAAATCTATTCTGATTACCGCAAAGACCTTTCGCAGATTGACAGCCGCATGCATGTGGTTGAATCCGGATACGCATCCAGTCTGGCCCGAAGCCTTTGGGCCCTTGACCAAAAACTGCTCCAGACCCAAATGGAAGGGATTCTCAGCCTGCCAGACATTGTTCATCTGAGGCTGGGCATTGAGCCCGACTCTGAACTGGTTATGGGGGAGATCCCCCGAGGTTCCGATACCAAATCGCACCAATTTGACCTGGTTCACGAGGGCGAAGGGACATTCAAGCTGGGTGAACTCACGGTAACAGCCAATCTGGACCGTGTTTATGAGGACCTGAAAGTTAAGGTAGGCATTATTCTCGCCACTCAATTCCTTAAGACTTTTTTTGTATCGATACTAATCATCTGGGTTTTTCAGCATTTTGTTACCCGCCATCTGACAACTATGGCCAACTACGCCAAAGACATCTCCCTGAAGAACCTCGGCACCCCTCTAACTCTTGACCGTCCAGACACGCCGTCGCACCGCAACGATGAAATTGGTCGGGTAAGCGATGCAATAAATCAGATGCGCGAGCGTCTGAATGACGACATGGTGCGCCAGGAAAAAGATGCCGCCGAAATCCATAAATTTTCCATGGCAATTGAGCAAAGCCCTTCCTCCGTTGTTATTTGCGACCGTCAGTGGCGGGTCGAGTTTGCAAACCACAAGTTCACACAGCTTACGGGTTATAACGCAAAAGCGATTGTCGGCCGACACCCTGGCGCATTAAGCGACAACAGCATGGAAATCCGTGAAAACCGCCAACTATGGCAATCCATCCGCCTGCAGGTTCAGCGCGTTGGTGTGTGGCAGGGTGAAGTGAACAGTGCACGGCGCAATGGCGAGCGCTTTTGGGAGCAGTTGATCGTAACACCCATAAAGGACGGCACCGGTGAAGCAACGGGCTACCTTATTCTTGGTGAAGACATTAGCATCCGAAAACGCTACGAGCAGCAGTTATTGCGCCAGGCAAACTACGACATACTGACGGGTTTGCCTAACCGCATGCTCGCGCTGGACCGGCTCAAACTGGCACTGGCTCAAGCTCGCCGCGAGGGCTCCATGGTTGGGGTCATGTTTTTGGATCTTGATAACTTCAAGCACATCAACGACACCCTGGGCCACGATGCCGGCGATAATCTGCTGATTGAAGCTGCGAGGCGAATATCCAGCTGTCTGCGGGGAACAAGCACCGTTGCAAGACTTGGCGGCGACGAATTCCTTGTGATACTGCCAGGGCTAAATGGCTCTGAATCCGCGGCACAGGTAGCTGAGCGCATTCTTTCAAACTTTACTCCGGCCTATACCCTGAATGGCCAGGAAGTTTTTGTTACGACCAGCATCGGTATTGCAATTTTCCCGACCGATTCCGACAACAGCGGCACCCTTCTACAGCACGCGGATGCTGCCATGTATCAGGCAAAGCGTCAGGGCAAAAGCTCATACGCACACTTCACCCCCGAAATGTCTGAGGTATCCCATGAGCGGCTACAAATGGAATCCCGCATGCGGAGAGCATTGGAGCTGAACGAGTTCGAACTTTATTTTCAGCCAATTGTTAAGACCGCTACCGGCGAAGTGCACGCTGTAGAAGCGCTACTGCGATGGAACAACCCTGCTATGGGCATGATAATGCCGGATCGCTTTATTCCGCTGGCCGAGGAGACAGGTCTTATCATTGCCATTGGCGAATGGGTGCTTGAGCAAGCCTGCCTTGCAGCCACCGGTTGGAGGGCAATCACTGGCCGGGACATTGGAATTTCAGTCAACGTGTCACCAAGACAGTTCAGGGACTCCGGGTTTATCAACGCAGTGATGCGCGCGCTATCAAACAACGACCTGGCTCCGCAGTTGCTGGAACTGGAAATTACCGAACGCCTGCTGCTAGACAACTCAATCGAAACTGCCGAAATTCTCAGGGAACTGGATAGGGCTGGCATTCGCCTCTCCGTCGATGATTTCGGTACGGGTTACTCAGCTCTCAGTTACCTCAAGAGCTACCCGTTCGACACCCTGAAAATCGACCGCACCTTCATCAACGATGTGACCAAAACCCAAGGGGGAGGCTCCCTTGTGCGTGCGATAATCAACATGGCACACAGCCTGGGCCTGACTATCATAGCGGAAGGCGTTGAAGAGGAAGCACAGACCCTTTTCCTGAAGCAGGAAGGCTGTGATATGTCTCAAGGCTATTTCTACAGCCGCCCACTCCCTGCCGGGGAGTTCAATGAATGGCTCAATACCAATCACCAGACACAAACGTGACACTCAGGGAACCAGGGAAACATGACACAATCCATTCTTGTCGTTAACTGCGGCAGTTCGTCTCTGAAACTTGCGCTATTCGATGAAAATGAAAACAAATTGGCCTCTGCGATAGCAGAGAGACTGAACGGATCAGACGCATTTGCGCGAATCGATGGTGATGACCGCACTGTACCTCTGCCGCGCAATGCCAACCACAAACAGGCTTTGACGGCTTTGGTATTGGCGTTTCGCGAGCGTAAGTTAATGCCGGCAGCCCCCACGTCTGTAGGGCACCGCGTGGTGCACGGGGGCGAAACCTTCCGCGAAGCTGTTCTGATCAACGATGATGTGGTTGAAGCCATCAACGACTGCGCAGGCCTGGCTCCGCTTCATAACCCGGTCAATCTTGCCGGGATTGAAGCCACCCGGGAGCAATTTCCCGAAACACCGCAAGTCGCCGTGTTTGATACCGCTTACCACCAGACTCTTGCACCCCATGCATACCTATATGCACTGCCCGAATCCTTCTATCGGGACTGGAGCGTAAGGCGTTATGGATTCCACGGAACCAGCCATTTCTTCATGGCCAACGAAGCCGCTCGCCTACTCGACAAAACCCTTGCAACCACCTCGATCATTTCCGCCCACCTGGGCAATGGTTGCAGTATTACGGCAATCAAAGATGGTTTCAGTGTCGACACCAGCATGGGGCTGACACCGCTGGAAGGGCTGGTAATGGGAACCCGCTGCGGTGACATTGACCCAGGGCTCTTTGATTACCTGAGTTCCCGGGGTATGCAGTTAGCCGACGTTCATAAGGAACTTAACAAGAACAGCGGGCTCCTTGGAATCTCTGGCAAAACCAACGATATGCGCACCCTGTGTGAATTAGCTGATCAAGGACACGAGCCTTCAGCTCTTGCCATCGACATATTCTGTTTCCGCTTGGCAAAGTACGTTGGCGCCATGATGGCATCACTGGACCACCTTGATGCACTGGTTTTCACTGGCGGTATTGGCGAAAACAGCAGTCGGGTCAGGCAAAAAACACTAGGTCATCTGAAGTTGCTCGGGTTTGAGCTGGATGCAGACAGGAATGAGCACAACGGTCGTCAAAGCGGTGGCAGAATAGAAAGTGCCGGTTCGCGATTCCCGGTCCTGGTCGTCCCGACTAATGAAGAGCTTGTAATCGCACGCGAGGCTTCGCGCCTGGCTGCCAGTTTTAGATAGATCTGCCGGGCTGTCTGCTTACTCTATCGCCAGAACCTGCCACCAGAACTTATTACCTGAACTACCGGAACCTCTTTCTATGGCTAAAAGTCTGTTTATTGCACCTACTTCAATGGATTCTGGGCTCACATCTGTTTGTCTGGGCTTGTTGCGCGCCATGGAGCGCGTTGGCATCAGCGTTGGATTCTACAAGCCTTTTTACCAGTCAGTAAACCAGGCCGAGTCGCGGCATAACGATGGTAAGGATTCATCCGTGACCTTTGTCCGTTCGCGGAGCCATCTGCAGCCCCCTGAACCGATTCCCCTGAAGAAGGCTCAGCACCTGCTTAACCGTGGCAAATCCGATCTGCTCATGGAGACAGTAGTAGGCGAATACCAGAAAGTCGCCAAAGATGTCGATGTTGTGATTATTGAAGGCCTTGTTCCCGACCGTCGCGAAGCCTACATAGCCCGTCTTAACGTGGAAGTGGCGCGTAATCTGGGTTCAGACGTGGTGTTGGTCAGCACACCGGGCAAGAGCAGCCCTCTCGAACTCGATGAGGAGCTGGATTTCGCTGCACGCCTGTTTTCCGATGTCTCGGCTCAGGATGTGATTGCCGTTATCCTCAACAAGCTTGGTGAACCCGAGCGCTCAGGAATGGAACCCTACAGCAATATCAGCCAGACCGAAGGTGAAACTCCAGACTACCGCAATAGCTGCAAGGTGTTCCGGGATGGGCGCTTCCGCTTGCTGGGCCAGATCCCGTGGCAGTCTGATTTATTAGCACCGCGTGTGTCTGATATTGCCCGGGAGCTAAATGTGCCGGTGCTGTATGAAGGCCAGATGCACACTCGCCGGGTGCAAAGGGTATCTGTCTGCGCACGCTCCATCCGCAATATGACGGAAACTCTGGGTCCAGGCACCCTGATGGTGACCCCCGGCGATCGCGAAGACATTATTGTGACAACGGCCGTTGCGGCGTTAAATGGCGTTCCCCTGGCGGGCCTCATGCTGACCGGCGGGCTTATGCCTGATCAACGGGTGATTGACCTGTGTTCGCGGGCCCTGCATACAGGCTTACCAGTACTGAGCTCACCTGCCAATACCTACGAAACCGCCCACATGCTGGCGAACCTCTCCAACGCGATTCCCACCGACGATCCCGACCGTGTCGAGAAAGCAATGGAAGCAGTAGCAACCAAGATTGATACAGACTGGCTGCAGGAACACCTGCGCGTTGAAGTCCAGAGCCGGCTGTCCCCTCCGGCATTCCGCTATCAGCTATCTGAGCGGGCGCGGGCAGCAAACAAGCGCATCGTACTGCCAGAAGGCAGCGAACCGCGCACGGTTCAGGCAGCAATCATTTGCCACCAACGCAAACTTGCACGCTGCGCCCTGATTGGCAACGAAGCAGAAATTCGAGATGTAGCAGCGTCGCAAGGCTTTGAGCTGCCCGAGGATATTGAAATCATTGACCCGATTGAGGTGCGAAAAAACTATATCGCTCCCATGGTCGAACTGCGCAAACACAAAGGGCTCGCGCCGGATATGGCCGAGGCGATGCTTGAAGACAACGTGGTTCTGGGCACCATGATGGTCGCTCTGGATGAGGCCGACGGACTTGTTTCCGGCGCTATCCACACCACCGCAAACACCGTGCGCCCTGCCCTGCAGCTAATCAAGACCCATGACCATGCAAAAGTAGTGTCTTCGGTTTTCTTCATGCTGCTTCCACAACAGGTATTGGTGTACGGTGACTGCGCCATCAACCCCGACCCCAATGCAGAGGAGCTGGCCGATATCGCAATCCAGAGCGCTGAATCTGCAGAAGCGTTTGGTGTGGAGCCCGTCGTTGCCATGATCAGCTACAGCACTGGCGAGTCAGGCAGTGGGCACGATGTGGAGAAGGTGCGAGAAGCAACCAGAATAGCCCGTGAACGCAGGCCAGACCTGCTTATTGATGGCCCGCTGCAATACGACGCTGCAGCCATCGAAAGCGTAGCGCGGAGCAAAGCGCCGAATAGCAAGGTTGCGGGTAAGGCGACGGTGTTCATCTTCCCGGATCTCAACACCGGGAACACCACCTATAAGGCGGTTCAGCGTAGCGCTAATGTGGTGAGTATTGGCCCAATGCTTCAGGGCCTGAGGAAACCGGTTAACGATCTCTCGAGGGGGGCGTTAGTAGAGGATATTGTGTTTACCATTGCACTGACAGCGGTGCAGGCAAAACAGGTTGAGGATGCGGGGCTGGCCTGAGCCGCCCCGCTCAACAAACAGGCCTGTCAGCGTTTGGTGCTTTTCTGACGGGTCTTTTTCACATGACGACCTGCCTTCAGATCATTGTCCTGCTTAACCTTCTGGCGAGGCGTCTTCCGATCAACCTTGTTGGCGAACGGGTTCTCGGCGGAACGGAACTCAAAGCGGATTGGTGAACCAGTCACATTCAGCACTTTGCGAAACGTGTTTTCGAGATAGCGCTTGTATGAGCCAGGTAAGGCATCTGTCTGATTGCCATGGACAACAACTACCGGCGGGTTAGATCCCCCCTGATGTGCATAGCGCAACTTGATTCTGCGCCCGCGAACCATAGGCGGCTGATGCTGAGCAATAGCATCCTCCAGAATGGCTGTCAGTCGGTTGGTCTGCCATTTAGCCATAGCCGACTCATAACAGGCTTCCACTGACTCGTACAGAACCCCCACGCCAGAGCCATGGAGCGCAGAGATATAGTGCTTGTCGGCATAATCGAGAAAGTCCAGGCGGCGCTTCACCTGCTCCTTCACTTGAGCGCGGGCTTCAGGATCCATGCCATCCCACTTGTTGACCGCAATGACCAATGATCGGCCCGCATCAAGGACAAACCCGATCAGGTGCAAATCCTGATCAACAAGCCCTTCACGGGCATCAATAACCAGTATCACAACATGGGCGTCGTCGATGGCCTTTAATGTTTTGATAATGGAAAACTTCTCCACCGCTTCATTCACATTCTTGCGGCGACGAATACCTGCGGTATCGATAAGAGTATATTGTTTTTCGTGGCGCTCATAAGGGATATAAACACTATCCCGGGTCGTGCCAGGCATGTCATAAACGACCACCCGCTCCTCGCCCAGCATGCGGTTCACCAGTGTGGATTTACCCACGTTGGGACGACCAACAATGCCAATGCGAATACCCGGATAACGATCCGCCCGATCGGCTGCTTCACGCTCTTCTGCAGAAGGCAGGAGCATCTCGAGCATAGATCGTATGCCGCGGTTGTGGGATGCGGCAACCATAAACGTTGATGCAAACCCGAGGCTATAAAATTCAGCCGCAGCTACATCGGGATCCTGTCCGTCGGTCTTGTTAACCACAAGATGAGCCTGCTTGCCCGACCGACGCAGATGATCCGCTATCATTTCGTCCCCGGCAGTCAGGCCTGCACGTCCATCAACCAGGAAAAGAACTATGTCTGCCTCGTCTACGGCCTGCATGGACTGCCGGGCCATTTCGATATCCAGCCCCTCTTCTGTTCCTGTCAGGCCACCGGTATCAATAACGATAAAGCGCTGCTCTTCGTAAGTGCCCTCACCGTACTTGCGATCCCGGGTCAGGCCGGGAAAATCCGCCACCAGAGCATCGCGGGAACGCGTCATCTGGTTGAATAATGTCGACTTGCCAACATTTGGCCGGCCAACAAGGGCAATTACTGGGGTCATAATGGTTCGCTATACAGTTAATTTAGGCCCGGCCTTTGGCCAGAGCGTTGAGGAAGCGCAGATCCGTTCCGATCCCTCAGTGTGAATACAGACAATTTACCGCTGTTTCCGAAAACCATCAGATTACCATTGGCCAGGCGCTGCAATGGAACCCGGAGGCCATCACTATCATAGCGCGTCTGACCAACAAGGCGTCCATCATCTGCAGACAGTACATGCAGATAACCCTCGTAATCGCCAACAACCAGATAGTTGTCGTAAACAGCCGGCTGAGTCAGCTGGCGCCAGGACAATCCTTCCTGAAGCCATACCTCTCTGCGATCAGAGCCACGGTAGGCAACAACATCGCCGTTAGCAGATGACATATATATATTGCCACCGCCAATCATTGGGGCTTGCAAGCTGGATGCCTTACGGCTCCATATTTCCTGACCGGTACGTATATCGACCAGAGCAAGTTTTCCCTGGTATCCAGAGACCATTATCGCACTATCAAGCACCAACGGCTGACCCGCAATATCTACCAGCCGTTCCAGCTCCGTGCGTCCCTGAGGCTGCCCAACTTCGTACTGCCACAAAGGCTGGCCCGATTCGGCAGCCAAGGCCATGAGCTTTCCGTTGGAGAACGACGCAATCACCACATCGCCGCCTACCAATGGCGCGGCAGCGGCCCTCAGCGACAGAGCTGGCACCACCCCATCGTACTGCCAGACTATTTCGCCATCAGTTGTATTAAAGGCCAGAACCCTGCCATCCGTTGTCTGGGTTACCACGAGAGATCCGTTTGATTGAGGTGCTGCCAAAGCTTCTGTGGGCAAGGCCTTGCGCCACAGTTCGCGCCCGTCTTCACGGGAGAGCGCAATCAGATCTGCTTCACGAGTGACCAGATAGAGTTGGTCCAGATCCCCGCCAACACCCGCAAATATGCGATCTTCAAGCTCCCGCTTCCACAGCAACTTCCCGGTTTCCGAATTCACAGCAACCAGCGCACCGTCAGCGGAGGCTGCATACACAACCTCTCCAGCATTCAATGGTGCCAGATACAGAAAATCGTCATCATGCCCGTCGCCGACCGACATTTTCCAGACAGTTTTAAACGTAACGGTAGTGTCCACTTCAGGAACCGGCACCGGTTGTTCAAAGGTATCGGTTGTGCTGCACCCCGCCAGACCCAGCCCTGCTATAAGGACAGAAAAAACACCCGCCCGAAACAGCCTGCTGCCAGCAAACCTCATCAGGCCTCCTCTCCAACGCCAAGATCAGAAAGCTTGAGCTCCAAAATACCGCTGCGGCCTTGCTGGCTTTGTTCACGGGCCGCCAGATAAGCGTCAAGCGCACCTTTCTTGTCACCCTTTGCCAAAAGAATATCTCCACGCAATTCAGAGAAAATTGCAGCAAAAGCATCGGCACTTTCCGCATTCCCTGCGCCATCAATGGTCGCCAGCGCATCATCATAACGCTCGGCAGAGAACTGAGCGCGAGCCAGGCGATTGCGAACCACAAGCGCCAGTGCTTTATGGTCACCGGCTTTTTCCAGAGCCCACTCAAGAGACGCAACGGCTGCTTCTGCATCCTGGTCTTCAACCAGTTGCTGACGAGCCAGAATCAGGTTGCCATATACGGCATACGCGCTTCCGGCATGATCTTCGCGCAATGTGTTAGCCACAAACGCAACGGTTTCACTGGCAGTCTCATCCGCCTGATTACCGAACGCGTTCAACAGTGTGGCGAACTGGTTGGCAGCTTCGGCTCGCTGTTGCTCCTGATGGTTCTGCCAAGCCTGCCAGCCGAACACAATCGCAAGGGCGGCACCGATACCAATGAGCAGAGAACTGCCATTTTTCTTCCACCAGTCCTTGATCGCCTGAACCTGTTCTTCTTCGGTGCGCAATTCCGCCATGATGACTCCTGTAATGGTTTATTACTTTTATATTGGTACGAATTCAGTTCGCCAAGGCTTTCGCCAGCACCGCTGCAAGATCACTCTGTGCCACACTGCTTTGTTCTTCATCGGAACGCAGCGGCTTGAGACCTGCCGTTGCATTCTCAATTTCATTGTCGCCCAGAATCACTGCATACCGAGCGCCACTTTTGTCTGCTTTTTTCATCTGGCTTTTGAAGCTGCCACCGCCACAATGACTGATTACAACCCGGCCATCGAGTTGATTGCGCAGGGTTTCTGCCAGCGCCATCGCAGGTGCTATTGCTGCATCACCCATAGCAGTTACATACACATCTGCATTGCTGTTTGCCTCTTCGGGTACAAGCCCCAGGGTATCCAGCAGCAGAATGAGACGTTCCAGCCCCATGGCGAAACCGACAGCAGTCGTCGGCTTGCCGCCAAGCTGCTCTACCAGGCCATCGTACCGACCGCCTGCACAGATAGTTCCCTGGGCACCAAGGCTCTCGGTAACCCACTCAAAAACAGTTTTCCCGTAATAATCGAGCCCACGAACCAGGGCTGGATTAACGGTGTAGGCGATGCCAGCAGCATCCAATAGCTCTTTTAGCCGCCCGAAATGCTCACGTGATTCTGCATCAAGGTAGTCTTCCAGACGCGGTGCATCGGCAAGCAACTTGCGGGTGCCCGGGTCTTTGGTGTCCAGAATGCGCAGCGGATTTGTATCGAGCCGTCGCTGGCTGTCCTCATCAAGCTCTGATTTGTATTGCGTGAGGTATTCAACCAATGCCCCACGAAACTCTTTGCGAGCAGCAGATGACCCGATTGAGTTAATTTCCAGACGAGCATGATCTGTAAGACCCAGTTCCTGCCAGAGCCTGGCAGTAAGAATCAACAGTTCTGCATCAATGTCCGGCCCCTGAATACCGAAGCACTCAACGCCAATTTGATGGAACTGGCGATAGCGTCCTTTTTGTGGCCGCTCATGCCGGAACATCGGCCCGGTATACCACAACCGCCGGGTCTGGTTGAACAACAGACCGTGCTCTTCAGCAGCGCGAACACACCCGGCTGTTCCTTCAGGCCGAAGCGTCAGGCTATCGCCGTTACGATCGTCAAAGGTATACATTTCCTTTTCGACGATGTCTGTAACTTCACCAATAGAGCGTTTAAATAAATCTGTCTGCTCGACAATAGGCATCCGGATTTCCTGATAGCCATATTGCCGGAGCACTCTGCGCGCGGTGGACTCAACGAACTGCCAGATGGGTGTCTGTTCTGGCAGGATATCATTCATCCCGCGTATTGCCTGAATCTTAGCCAATGTAAACCCTTAATTCCTGCTGGAAAATCGTGCCCGCTCGATCACTTGCCCGTGCGCGCAATAATGGCATCTTCCTGTTCCTTCTTCCGGGCGATTTCTTCACGAATCAGCCGTTCAAGATCGTCAGTAAGATTGGCATTATCAAGCTTCTGGTTTGGCTTTCCCGCCCTGTAAAACAGGTTTTTTGGGCTACCTCCCGTCAAACCGATATCCGCCACTTTGGCTTCACCGGGGCCGTTAACAATGCAGCCGATGATGGCGACATCCAGGGATTCATTTACGTCTTCGAGGCGTACTTCGAGATCGTTCATGGTCTGAATAACGTCGAAGTTCTGGCGGGAGCAGCTTGGGCATGCAATAAAGTTAATGCCCCGGCTACGCAAGCGAAGACTTTTGAGAATATCGAAACCGACTTTGATTTCCTGGACCGGGTCTGCGGCCAGCGACACCCTGATAGTATCGCCTATGCCATCCATCAACAGCATGCCAAGGCCGATAGATGATTTAACCGTGCCAGACCGGAGCCCACCTGCCTCGGTGATGCCGAGGTGAAGCGGCTGATCGATCTGGGTCGCGATCTTGCGGTAGGCTTCCACCGTCATGAACACTTCCGAGGCTTTCAGGCTCACTTTGAAGTTCTGGAAATCATGCCGATCAAGAATATCGATATGGCGCATGGCCGACTCAACCAAGGCGTCCGCCGTGGGTTCGCCGTATTTGCGCTGAAGTTCTTTTTCAAGTGACCCGGCATTAACGCCGATACGCATCGGTATGTTGCGATCACGGCAGGCACTGATGACAGCACTCACCCGGTCGTCACGACCAATATTGCCAGGATTGATACGCAGGCAATCCACACCAAGCTCGGCAACCCGCAGCGCTATTTTATGATCAAAATGGATATCTGCAACCAACGGCAGGGACACCCGCTCGCGAATCTTTCCGAAGGCATCGGCAGCCTCCATTGAGGGCACAGATACCCGGACAATGTCGGCACCTGCATCCTGCAGCGCAGTAATCTGACCCACCGTTGCGTCAACATCGCAGGTATTGGTGTTGGTCATGCTCTGGACGGCTATGGGTGCATCGCCACCAATGGGAACGTCCCCAACCATGATTTGGCGGGATTTGCGTCTTTTGATCGGGGATTCGTGTTTCATGTGCTTACGACCGATATAGATAAGTGCAAAAAGATGTTCAGATAGTCAGCGTGAACTCAGAACGGTTGTTCACTACTGGAAAGTCCCTTATGTCTACAGTCTCTCCCTGGAAGCGAATGCTATCGACGGTGCTGACAGCGCCAATAACAACCTTCAAAGGGGCTTTGCCAGACACCTGCAGTGTATCGCCCGCTCGCTGAAGGGAACTCGCCAAACGGTTTCCACTGGCATCACGTACCTGCACCCAGCAATCACCCGTGAACGCAATTTCCAGCATCCCCGACACAGGACCAGTTTCATCGCTGACCGGCACCTGTACCAGAGCAGGTTCTATGGTTTGAGCCACAGCGGGTATCTGGCCCGTCACTTCAGGCTCGACAACCTGCTCAGCCTGACTATCGAAGACCTCCGGTCCTTCCGCATTGGCTTCGTCGAGATAGCCAGAATCCGTCACGCCTTCTCCACTGCCAGCATCATCACCGCTGGGCTCGACAGGCAGGCTGACCTCATCTTCCGGCACCGCGTCATCAGGCTGGGCCATAATATCAGTTGAAGCAGGAAGCTCCGCGTCTGCTTGGCCAGCAGTAAACTTCGGCACAACAAATGTAACGATCAGGGCACCCATTGCCACGATTGCCACAATCAGCAAGAAAAGCTTGGCGATGCGGCGCTTTCTCCGCCTCCGGCGCTCAATATCAATTAACGGGTTGGCTTCCATTTCCCGTGCTTTTTGGATTCGTGCCGGCTCAAGCTCAACATTGAGGTCTGCAATAATGGCGTCAGCGTCCAGGCCCACCTGCTTCGCATAGGCCCGAACATAACCCTTAAGGAACAACTCACTGTCGATTTGCGCATAGTCGCCGTTCTCAATAGCCTGAACAACGCCATTCCTCAAATGCTGGGCGTCGGCAATCTGGGCAATGCTCAGCCCCTGCTTTTCCCGAGCCCGCTTCAGTTGCTGGCCAACGGCTTCTTTCGCTGCATTTTGTTGGGAGTCATCACTAGTCATTTGCAATCAATGCCTTGTATTGTTGGTACTCTACCGACTCCGGGTATTTGTTCTTTAACTGCAAAGCCAGGCTGGCTTCCTGATTACGATCCCCGGAATAACGCGCAATACGAATACCCGTAAAAAGACTCTCGGGTGAATGCTGCAAATTCAGGTTACGCTGCATGATCAACAAAAGGCGGTCGTAATAGCGCTTGGCCCCGGCCACATCGCCCGATTCAACCATCACCCGGGAGAGCGAAAGCAACGAGCGGGCGTCGCCACGGGTAAGCTCCGACGCGCGACGATAGGAAACGATTGCATCGTCCTGCTCTCCAAGGCGCTCCTGTGTCATGCCCAGGTTGTAAAAAACAGACCCACGATCTTTGTAACTCGTATCTCTGGACGCTGCACTAAACTGATCGCGCGCCTCAGCAAACCGCTGCTTGGAGTACAGAAAGGCGCCATAATACACTCTTGCGCGCGTGTACCCTGAGTCCTTGGAGATTGCTTTTTTGAAGTTCTCTTCGGCCAACTCTGACTCGCCATCAGCATTATAAATCAATCCTAGAGCGGCAAGGGCCTGAGGGCTATTCGGTTCTATTTCGAGAGCACGATCCAGGTGATGTCGCGCACGCTCGATATTACCTTGGCCAATATAGGCTGAAGCAAGCTCAACATAATTATCAACAGCTTTTTGACGATCCGCTTCTCGGGAAAAACGGTTATCGGTTGTGGTGACACATCCGGTGACTAACAGAGCAACCAACAAGGCTGCTGCAGAACAACGTCCATTTAGCAATTTTTTAGCCATAGAATGCGTTCCTCGCGGGTTAAGCACTGCAAGCGTCCTTTCAGGAATTCACCTGCTGAATATTGATGTATCGTTGGCTTCTACGGGTACGATCTTCTACCTGCCCGACAAGCTGACCACATGCAGCATCAATATCATCGCCGCGAGTTGTTCTGATGGTTGCGATGTAGCCTGCCTCGTTAAGAACAGCCTGAAAACGCCGGGTAGCGTTCATGCTAGGCCGACGGAAGTCGCTTTCCGGGAACGGGTTAAAGGGAATAAGGTTGATCTTACAGGGAATATCCCGCAGCAACTCCGCCAGTTCGTGAGCATGCTCTGGCTTATCATTCATGCCTTCAATAACCGTGTATTCAATGGTGGCTTTGCGCTTGTCAGGAAGACGGCTGAAATACCTTTTAGTGGCCGCCAGAAGTTCCGCAATCGGGTACTTCTTGTTAAGCGGGACCAGTTTATTTCTCAGTTCATCATTGGGCGCATGCAGGGAAATGGCCAGTGAAACATCGGTAACTTCTGCCAGTTTATCAATGCCCGGAACCACACCAGAAGTACTCAGGGTAACCCGACGCTTGGAGATTCCATAAGCGAGATCCTCCATCATCAGATTCATTGCATCCACCACGTTGTCGAAATTCATCAGGGGCTCCCCCATCCCCATCATGACAACGTTGGTAATTGGCCGATCCGGACCTGGCTCAAACGGCATGAAAGCTTTGCGCGCCACCCACACCTGCCCGATAATCTCGGCAGCCGTCAGGTTTCTGTTAAAACCCCGCTTGCCCGTTGAGCAAAAGGTGCAATCAAGGGTGCAGCCGATTTGCGAAGACACACACAAGGTGCCTCTTTCGCCGTCGGGTATGAGAACAGTTTCTACACTGTTGCCGTTATCCATACGCATGACCCACTTGCGGGTGCCGTCTTTCGACGTTTCGTCGTAGACAACTTCCGGGCCGCGAATCACAGCTATTTCCTTGAGCTTTTCCCGCAGGGATTTGCTCACATTGGTCATTTGATCGAAGTCATCCACACCCCGCTGATGCATCCACTGGAGCATTTGAGTAGCGCGAAAACGCTTCTCCCCCAGAGATTCAAAGAAAGCTTCAAGCTTGGCTTTCGGCATTCCCAGCAGATTGGTCTTTTCAGCAGCAGCTGTCATTCTATAACCTCGATCAGATAATCAATGCGGGGGCCACCAATGGCAGCCCCCGACCAACAAAATCAGCCGCGCGGGCAGATTTCGTTGTCACTGAAGAAGTAAGCGATTTCACGCTCTGCAGAAGCTGCAGAATCGGAACCGTGAACCGCATTCGCATCAATAGATGTAGCGAAGTCAGCGCGGATCGTACCGGCGTCGGCTTCTTTAGGGTTAGTTGCACCCATCAGGTCGCGGTTCTTCAGGATGGCGCCTTCGCCTTCCAGAGCCTGAACCACAACAGGACCAGAAGTCATGAACGCAACCAGATCATTGAAGAAAGGACGCTCTTTGTGCTCAGCGTAAAAGCCTTCAGCCTGCTCCTGGGTAAGGTGCATCATGCGTGACGCTACGATGCTCAGGCCGGCTTTTTCAAAACGGCTGTAGATTTCACCGATCACATTTTTTGCAACTGCATCGGGCTTGATGATGGAAAGCGTGCGCTCATTAGCCATGGTACTTCTCCTATAGGGATTGGGTTATGGAATACGGGTGAATTTCAGGCCTGCGATTATACGCAGTCAGAGGCCCACTGCCTACCGCACTGCGCGCAAGCGGGTAACAACATCAACAATTTGTGCGCTGGCAAAGGCAATTTCCTCTGACGTGGTAAAGCGCCCGATGGAAAACCTTAGTGCGCGATGGGCCAACTCTTCACTCAACCCTATACCGCGAAGCACATAAGAAGGCTCGATGGTGGCAGACGCGCACGCCGATCCGGATGAAACAGCCAGTTGCCTAAGGCCGAGCATCAGAGACTCTGCATCTACGCCTTCAAAAGAAAGATTCATTATTCCCGGCACACGGCACGTCTCTGAGCCATTGAGCGACACCCCCGACAAGCCTTCAAGACCACCAAGAAACTCAGCACGCAAGGCTTCCAGCTTGCGGATCTCATCCACAAGACCCAACTCAGAGATTGCAAATGCTTTGCCCATGCCCACAACCTGGTGCGTTGGCAAGGTTCCCGAACGCATACCCCGCTCATGGCCACCACCATGAATCTGAGCCTCAATGCGAACATCCGGCGAGCGCCTCACATAAAGTGCGCCCACACCTTTGGGGCCGTATACCTTGTGCCCCGAGAGAGACATAAGATCGACAGGCATAGTGGCAACATCAACAGCGATCTTACCAGCAGCTTGGGCCGCGTCGACGTGAAACAGAACACCGCGGGCTCGCAGCTCGGCCCCAATCGTGCTGATATCTGTTACACACCCCAGTTCATTGTTCACAAGCATCAGGCTAACCAGAATGGTTTCTGGCTTAAGCGCATCAAACACTTGCTGTGGCTGAATCACACCGTCACTTCCTGGTTCCAGCCAGGTAACTTCAACACCACGGGCTTCAAGCCATTTACAGGTATCAACAACGGCCTTGTGCTCAATCACAGATGTAATAATGTGCGCTTTGTCGCGGCCCGCTACCGCACCTTTAATTGCAAGGTTGTCCGATTCAGTTGCTCCGGAAGTCCAGACAATTTCGCGAGGGTCAGCATGAATCAGGCTAGCCACCTGACCTCGGGCAGCCTCAACGGCCGCCTCAGCCTGCCAGCCAAAACCGTGGGAACGGGAAGCCGGGTTACCAAAAAAACCATCCGGCGTCAGGTATTTGATCATTTCTTCCGCAACAGCGGGATCAACGGGCGTTGTTGCCGCGTAGTCGAGGTAAACAGGCTTTTTCATAAAATACAGAGGCTTGATTCAGGCGGGCGCCTGATCTATCAGACGCTCGGTATTAATTGTGTCGGAATCGCCTTCGGCTTGACGGCGATTCTGCCGGTCCGCTACCTGGCGGATTTCATGTCGTTGCATCAGATCCCCGAGACTGATCCCGCTAAGAAACTGATGAATCTGATCACTCAAGTCAGACCACAGATGGTGCGTCAGGCATTTTTCACCATTCTGACAGTCGCCCTTATTACCACAACGGGTCGTATCCAGGGACTCACTGACCGCATCAACTACTTCGGCAATGTAAATACTGGCCGCCCCGCGGCTAAGGTGATAGCCACCGCCGGGCCCACGTATACTCACCACCAGCTCCCGGCGGCGAAGACGTGAGAACAGCTGCTCCAGATAGGAAAGCGATATTTCCTGACGGGCTGAAATATCCGCTAGAGTTACCGGCCCCTGCCCCCCGTGGAGAGCAAGATCCAGCATTGCCGTAACGGCGTAGCGGCCTTTAGTAGTCAACTTCATGGCATCAGCCCCATGATGGGAATGAATCTCAGTTTGCGAGACTGAGTATGAATTGACCAAGTAATTCAGTCAAGTATTCAGCCGCGCTCCTCGCTTTCATCACGCACGCAATCAAAGTCACCCTCATCAAGTACCGGAAGCTCTCCGTTCTGGTACTCGCTGTTCACTTTGCGCAGCGCCTTGCACATGATCTCAATGCGATCATCCACTGCATGCATGTGATCCAATAGAGCTCGCATGGAGCGAGCCACCGGGTCCGGCATCTCCTCGGTTACGCCATAGGCATCGAACCCCATGCGCTCTTCCATAACCTTACGGCGAGCATCGTCTTCCGTTTTTTGCTTCACGATAATTCGCCCGGGAATTCCAACAACAGTCGCACCAGCCGGAACTGCCTTGGTGACCACCGAGTTAGACCCAACCTTGGCGCCCTCGCCTACTTCAAAGGGCCCCAGTATCTTGGCTCCTGCACCAACAACCACACCATTGCCAATTGTGGGATGCCGCTTACCCTTATTCCAGCTTGTTCCGCCGAGAGTAACCCCTTGGTACAGAGTTACATCGTCGCCAATAATTGTTGTTTCTCCTATTACCACACCCATGCCATGGTCAATGAAGAAGCGCCGGCCAATGGTTGCGCCGGGATGTATCTCTATACCCGTAAACCATCGAGCCAAGGTCGATATTGTACGAGCCAGCCATTTTAGCCCGGCATTCCACAACCAATGAGAGAACCGGTGAATTAGCAGAGCATGAAGCCCCGGGTAATTGGTGAGTACCTCAAAGGTGTTCCTGGCGGCAGGATCCCGATGAAAAACACTGTTTATATCTTCTCGCAAATGCCTAAACATGGCCATTATCCTGCCCGGTCAGCTCTGTACTGGCCTTGGTTGAATTGGAGTTTCCGGATACGCCTGCCGCTTTTTGAACGGCACTCAAAATGCCCCGGAGAATGTTGATTTCCATCTGATCGAGTTTTGCCCGCTGGAACAATCGGCGCAAGCGAGACATCAATTGCCGGGGATTGTCGCGACGATGGAAATCCACATCATGCAACGTCTGCTCAAGATGACCAAAAAAACCTTCCACATCACCCACCTTGGCAGGCGGCACATCCCACCCAGCATCGCCTGGCGCCAACATCGGCTTTAAGTATGGGCTGTCTTTGCCATCTTCAAGATTACGCAAGAAAAGCATACGCAATTCGTAGCACATAATCTGAACCGCCATAGACAGGTTCAACGAGCTGTAATCCGGGTTTGTAGGAATATGAATATGGTAATGACACAGGTGGAGCTCATCGTTGCTCAGTCCATGGTTCTCACGCCCAAACACCATCGCCACGGGGCCTGACAAGCTCTTCTCTGCAGCAATCTCAGCGGCTTCTGGTGGCGGCAATACTGGCCAGGGAATTTTCCGACCCCTGGCGCTGGTACCCATCACAACAATGCAGTCTTCAAGTGCTTTGTCCAGGGTTGGCACCACCTGGGCTCTGTCGAGTATGTCAGACGCACCGGCCGCTCGAGCGTATGAGGCTTCATCAGGAAAAGAGTTGGGATTAACCAGCCAAAGATTGGCCAACCCCATGTTTTTCATGGCCCGCGCGACGGCCCCGATGTTCCCGGAATGAGAGGTCTCGACCAGGACAATTCGGATTTTATCCTGAAACGCGTCTGGCCCTTCCAGAGGCGGAGATGGCTTATGCATTGGTGACTAGCCCGAGGTTAAAATTTAAGGGCGGCAATGATAGCAGAAACCAGATACCTTCTGCGCTCCGGATATTCCCTGACAAAGCAGCATCCGTGCTTTTCCTGAGTCAAAAAACATACAACGAAGGGGATCTTTTGCTATCATACCCGGCCTTCACACTCCCGGATAACGATCACACAGATGCAACCAGCTATTAAAATGGCCCTGCGCGTCGCGCGTCAAGGGTCGGATTACCTGAAAGCCCACTTCGAGCGCCAGGAGCCTACCGGAAAAGACGACGACGAACGTCGCTTCCAGTTGGACCGGGTTGAGCAATCCATTTATGACAACTTTGCAGAGCAACTCGAAAAGGCCTACAAAGATCACACCATTGCGCCTCTGAATGAATCAGATGCCGGAACCAGCGAGCGAAGCTGGCATATTTTCCCGGTTTTGGGACGCGAAAACTTCCTTCGTGGCATCCCTGAGTTCGCTCTGGCATTGGCCCAAAAGAAGAACAACCGTACGGAAAACCTTCTTTTGGTTAATCCTGTCACCGGCGAAGAATACTCTGCCAGCCGTGGCCGAGGCGCCGCACTGAACAGCCGCCGAGTTCGGGTATCTGACGTCAAGCATGCTGAAAAAGCTGCGTTTGCAACTAACCTGCTTGACCAGGCGCGCAATAGTGAGAACCCGCTGTTGTGGGGCGAGATGGCCGCAGTGTTGGCCCAGAATTCCTCTATGTTCCGCACGTCTGGCTGCGTTGTTCTTGATATAGCGCGGGTTTCGGCCGGCCTTCTTGATGCTGCCGTTATCTTCCGCCCTGATGCAGCAGATCTCGACCTTGGCGTAGCCTTGGCAATGGAGTCCGGTGCTCTTACCGCAGATTTTTCAGGCAACCCCTCAACAGACAAGGCGCGACAACTCGTAGTTGCCAACCCGAAGCTGTTCCGGGAGGTTCTCAAGGTATTGCACCCGTTCCGTGGTCGCCTACCCGCCTGAGCTGAATACGCTTAACCCCTGAACTAAGCCAAACCCAGGTTCAGGGCACAAAAAAACCGCCAACTAATTGTGGCGGTTTTTTTGTGCCCGGGTTATTAACCCGGAACCTGAACTACATACGGTCGAGCCACTCCGGTGGCTGCTCCTCTTCTTCACCCTCTCCCGTGCCCTCTTTTGCAGGCACCATGAGGTCTTCGCGAGAAACACCCATCACCATCAGCAAGTTGGCAGAGACATAGATAGATGAATAGGTACCCACCACCACACCTATAATCAATGCCAAAGCGAATTTGTTAATGGCTTCGCCTCCGAAGAAATACAGGGCCAGAAGAACCACCAACGTGGTGCCAGAGGTGTTTATGGTACGAGCAATAGTCTGATGGATAGACTCATTGATAATGTCCCAGGATTCACCCACCCGCATTTTCCGGAAATTCTCACGGATACGGTCTGCCACAACAATAGTGTCGTTCAGCGAGTAACCGATAATCGCAAGCAGAGCTGCAAGAACTGTGAGGTCAAACGTCCACTGGAACAGCGCGAAGATGCCAAGAACGATAATAACGTCGTGGGCCAAAGGCACCACCGACGCAATACCAAACTTAAACTGGAAGCGCATACCCACATAGATGAGTACCACCGCAAGCGCTATGAGAAGCGCAAGACCGCTGTTCTCCTTGAGTTCGTCGCCCACTTGGGACCCCACAAATTCGGAGCCTATCAGCTTCAGATCGCCACCATTTTGAGTCAAAACGCTGACGATCTCCTGAGCTAACTGATCATTACCGGATTCGTTAAGGCGCACAAGAACGATGGTATCAGCGCCGAAGTTCTGCACGACAAACTGCTCGTAACCAGCTTCGGTAAGCGTTGACCGAACCTCATCCAGTTGCGGTGCCTGCGTATATTCCAGCTCTACCGACGTACCACCGGTAAAATCCATGCCAAAGTTAAGGCCACGGATTCCAAGCAGCACAATAGACGCAACCACCAAGATAATGGAGATTACGGAAGCAAACTTCCGAAACCCCATAAAATCAATTTTTTGCTTCTGATCATCAGACATTGGCGTTTTTTCCTCCGATCGACAGTTTCTCGACCCTGCGGCCGCCATAAACCATATTGACGATACTGCGGCTGACCATCAGTCCTGAGAACATGGACGTCATAATCCCGATACACAGCGTCACTGCGAAACCTTTTACCGGGCCCGAACCCATTGCGAAGAGGATAACTGCAACTAGCAGTGTGGTTATGTTGGCATCGAAAATAGACACAAACGCACGTGAATAGCCGGCGTTAATGGAAAGTTGTGGCGACACCCCTGACCTCAACTCTTCCTTTATGCGCTCGAATATCAATACGTTAGCATCTACTGCCATACCCACTGTCAAAACGATACCGGCAATACCAGGCAGCGTTAGCGTAGCGGAGAGAATGGACATGCAAGCTATCAGAAGCATCAGGTTAATGGTCAGAGCGATATTTGCTACAACCCCAAACCCCCGGTAATAGACCAGCATATACAGCAGCACAAGAATGAAACCCAGAGCTACCGACATCATACCCGCATCAATATTCTTCTGCCCCAAGCTAGGCCCAATGGTACGCTCCTGTACAAAGTACATAGGCGCCGCCAACGCACCTGCGCGCAGAAGCAGCGCAAGCTCGGATGCTTCAGGTATGGAATCCAAGCCGGTGATACGGAAACTGCTACCCAGAGCAGACTGAACGGTCGCGAGGCTAATAATTCCTTTCTCTACGATACGCTTGTCGACTTCAACAGGTTCGCCATCCACCATTCTGGTTTCAGTTTCGGTACGGAATTCGATGAACAACACTGCCATGCGCCGCCCTATGGCATTCCGCGTAGCGCGATTCATTAAATCGCCACCGATAGAATCCATAGTGATGCTTACCTGAGGCTGGCCATTTTCATCAAAAGCCTGCTGGGCGTTTGCCACATTATTGCCAGTAGCAATCGTGTCCCGCTCCAGGCGGGCAGTGCGTTGTCGCTCATTGCGGAAACTGAACTGCTCTGTTTCGCCAGCGGGAGCATCCGGGCGGGCTTCCATGCGGAATTCCAGGTTTGCCGTAGCACCGAGAACCCGTTTGGCCTGAGCAGTATCCTGCACACCTGGGAGCTCAACAATAATCCTGTCAGCGCCCTGTTGCTGAACCAAAGGCTCGGCAACACCCAACTCGTTCACCCGGTTGCGAATGGTAGTCAGGTTTTGCTCGAGGGCATACTTTCGAATTGCGTTTACTTCGCTTTCAGAAAGCGTAAGAACAATCTGGAACTCATCACCAACGGTTTTCTCATCTAACAGAAACTCGTTGTACTGACGCTTGATCAGGTTAAAGGCTTCGGTGCGCGACGCTTCGTCACGGAAGCTCAAAACGATATCACGGGTACCTTTAACGTCCCCCCCGCGGTAGCGTATGCGCTCTTCGCGAAGCTCTCGCTTGATCTGCCCTGAAACCGCCTCCAATCTCTGACCAACAGCGGTATCCATATCAACTTCAAGCAAAAAGTGGACGCCGCCACGCAGATCAAGGCCAAGTTTCATCGGCCCTGCACCCAGACTTTTCAGCCAGGCTGGCGTGGACGGTGCCATATTCAACGCGACGAGATAGTCTCTGCCAAGAGCGGCCTGAACGGCAGGGCGAGCACGCAACTGGTCATCGGAACTGGTTAACCGTATAAGGGCATCCCGATCCTCAAGCGTGCTGCTTTTAACCTCAATGCCATCCGATTCCAGTGCTTTTACGGCTCTTTCCAGAACAGCGGAGTTTACTTCGGTGCTACTGCGAGCACCCGTGATCTGTACAGCGTAATCATCGGGAAACAGGTTAGGTAAAGCGTAGATAAACCCGATCACGATCGCGACCAGGATAATCAGGTTTTTCCAAAGCGGGTACTTGTTCAGCATGGGATCCCTTGTAGCCGGCCTAAAAGCCGGCCTTGGTGTTTCAGCCAGGAAGGTTCAGGCCGGCAGGTATCAGGGCCGACCAGAGAGTCCTTGCTCAGATGTCTTTGAGCGTACCTTTAGGCAGTGCGGCGGCTACAGCCACTTTCTGTACCTTTACTTCAACATTGTCGGCAATCTCAACAACGATGAAGTCGTCAGCAACTTTGGTGATCTTTCCGGCAATGCCGCCAGAGGTAATCACTTCATCACCCTTGTTCAAGCCGGACATAAGTGACTTGTGCTCTTTCGCACGCTTGGACTGTGGGCGCCAGATCAGGAAATAGAAAATAAGAATAAAGCCGGCAAAAAAGATAACCTGACCCATAACACCCATGCCACCTGGAGCAGGGGCCGCCTGGGCCATTGCCAATGCTGGCATCATTGCCATAAGGCCGGCCAAAAACAACTTGACTGATTTCATCAAAATTCTCCGTTGATTAAGCAAAAGGATTTACTCATTACCCATGGCAGGCACTGTCTCGCCGCGCAGAGCATAGAAGTCATTTATAAAGCTCGACAATGTACCTGCTTCAATGGCCCCGCGCAATCCGGCCATAAGGTTCTGGTAGTAGCGCAGATTGTGGATTGTATTCAGCTGCGAACCGAGCATTTCTCCACATTTATCCAGATGATGCAGATAGCTTCTCGAAAAATTCTTGCAGGTATAGCAATCACACCGCTCATCCAAAGGACCAGTATCATGGCGATGTCTGGCATTTCGGATTTTTACGATTCCAGTGGATGTGAACAAGTAGCCGTTGCGAGCATTTCTTGTAGGCATGACACAATCAAACATGTCGACGCCACGGCGTACTGCCTCCACCAGATCCTCTGGCCGACCAACACCCATAAGATACCGTGGTTTGTCCGCCGGCATCCTGGTTGGCAAATGGTCGAGTATTCGGATCATGTCCTCTTTGGGCTCTCCAACAGAAAGCCCCCCAATGGCGTAGCCATCGAATCCTATATCTGTAAGGCCTTCAAGGGAACGATCGCGCAGGGATTCATACATCCCGCCCTGAACAATACCGAACAGCGCAGAAGGACTGTCTCCATGGGCGTCCTTGCTGCGCTTTGCCCAGCGTAGCGAAAGCTCCATGGACTCCTTTGCCTGCTTCTCTGTTGCAGGATAAGGCGTACACTCGTCAAAAATCATGACGATATCAGAGCCCAGATCGCGCTGTACCTGAATCGCGATTTCTGGTGACAACTCCACCGGCGATCCATCTACCGGCGAACGAAACGTCACCTTTTCTTCCGTGATCTTTCGCATCTCACCCAGACTGAACACCTGAAAGCCGCCGGAATCTGTAAGAATCGGCCCTTTCCACTGCGTAAAATCATGGAGGTCACCATGAGCCTTGATCACTTCCGTGCCAGGGCGCAACATCAGGTGAAATGTATTGCCGAGAATAATTTCTGCGCCGGTTTCGTGGATATCCCGGGGCAACATTCCCTTTACCGTGCCGTAGGTACCTACCGGCATAAACGCTGGCGTTTCGACAGTTCCACGGGGGAATGTCAGCCTGCCACGCCGGGCCAGGCCATCTTCCCCCAGTTTTTCAAAGGTCATAAAACAGGACTGGCTCACGACTTATCTCCGGTATTGAATGTTGATGGGCTAGCCGCAGGCTCATCGTGCGCGCCAAGCAGCATACCCCTGCTCGGCTCCTGCCCGGTAATAAACATGGCATCGCCGTAGCTGAAAAAGCGGTACTTTTCGCTAATCGCTTCATGGTACGCCCGCATTACATGCGCATACCCCGCAAATGCGCTGACGAGCATGATGAGCGTGGATTCTGGCAAATGAAAGTTAGTCACCAGTGCGTCTACGGTCTGGAACCGATAGCCGGGGTAGATAAATATATCGGTTTCGCCCTGAAAGGGTTCAAGGCGACCGCTCCGACTGGCAGACTCCAGCGATCGCACAGACGTTGTACCAACAGCAATTACTCGCCCACCCCGGGCTCGGGTTCGCTTGACCGCATCCACCGCATCTTGAGACACATGCACTATTTCACTGTGCATAATATGTTCATCTACATTCTCTACCCGCACAGGCTGAAAAGTACCCGCCCCCACATGAAGGGTAACAAACGTACTTTCAATACCCCGGACCTTCAAAACATCCAAAATTTCCGAATCAAAGTGCAAGCCTGCTGTCGGCGCAGCAACCGCACCGGATTCTTTCGCGTAAACGGTTTGATACCGCTCGCGATCGGTTGATTCATCAGGACGATCAACATACGGCGGCAGCGGCATGTGCCCAATCCGCTCCAGCAGATCCAGCACCGGCTCACTTGCCTCACTTTCAAGATGGAACAAGGCATCGTTTCGCCCCGTCATACGCAGCGCGCTGCCATCTTCAAGGATTACCCTCTGCCCTTCCTTTAATGCTTTCGAGGCACGAACATGCGCAACAAGACTATGTTCTCCGGTAACTCGCTCAACCAATACTTCAACCTGGCCACCGGTTTCTTTTTTGCCGAACAGCCGGGCCGGTATAACACGTGTGTTATTAAAAACGAGCAGGTCGCCTGATTGGAGTAAATCCGGTAGATCGGTAAAAGCCCGGTGTGCGGTGTCGCCGGTACTGCCATCAAGACATAGCATACGGGAAGCACTGCGTTCCCTGAGGGGGTACCGGGCGATGAGCTCATCTGGGAGATCAAAATGAAAATCGGAGACGTTCATGGACCAGACTATTCAAGGCGCCGCATTACTGCGACTTGATTGGGGTAGCTGCAGATGCCAGTTCCGGATCGCTGCTGGTTAATTTCCGTAAGTGACTGATTTAGCAGGATTCACCAACTTACGGAGGCGGCATAGTATCGCACGCCCACCAGCCTGGTTACAACCGCGCAGCGCTAGTAACCCACGCTGCAGCACAGTGTAACCGACCAGGGCCTGAACACCCTTATTTGCCCTTCTTTACGTGGGGCAAGGTTTTTTCAAGCGCTTTAACAATAACCGCTCCAAAGTCTTTGGCAGCAGAATCTATGGATGTTGGATCAACGGTGCTGGAATAAAGTTGCCAAACGGGCTTGGCGGAGTCGGTATCAAACAACGTCGATTTCAACGCGTAGGTCGTTGTTTCTTCGTAATCAGCTGGCGCTACCGTTGTCTGCATGTAAGTAGATGCAGCGAGAGGCCCAAAGGATGTAACGATTGGCTGGTAGTTCACTTGCTCCGGCACATACCGTGATTCGCGCTGCTTGCTCACAAGCGAAACCACCAGAACACCATCGTAATTTCCGGCTCTGGCATCTTCTGCAACGAGGTTCTGCAGCCTGGTAGGATCGCCCCAGGGGATGTCAGAATTCGACATTGCAAATCGACTGGCCTTGAAGTCACTCTTGTTCAATTCAGCTACAAGCTCGGCTTCAATCGCTGAGCGGTTGTGCTCTTTTTCCGTTACCGCAAACACCATTACGCGCTTATAGTCTTTATCAACCTCTGAAACCGCATCAATTCGCTCAACCTTCGTACCGGAGCTAGCGCACCCGGCCAAAAGTGCAACAATAAAAAACCAGACATATTTCATCATCGCCGTAGATCCTTTCATACTCTCCCTCTTGATCCTCTGGGCCCCATGATCGGACCTTTTCTTATTTATCAGCTCGATACTTCGATTCGGTTCGCAAGCATTATAGTTCAGCAGCTCCCGGGCAACCTATCAATCGCCCGCAAAAATTCTCAAATTAGTGAACTGCGTATGCATGCTCCCCCGCCTTTCCCGAAAACCTGAAAAACAAGCAGGCACAAAAAAACCAGCCTTGAAGCTGGTTCTTTGTTTCTCTTCGGTGTTAAAAACCTTCGCAAGTTTTTTGGTAGCGGCGGGCGGACTCGAACCGCCACACTATTTCTAGCAACGGATTTTGAATCCGTCGTGTCTACCAATTCCACCACGCCGCCAACGAAGAGAGGGGGAATTATACTGAGCCTGCCCGTGAAATCAATACACAGAGACAGGAGTTTTCCCGCTGGCCCGAATATTTATAAACGATCGAACAGCGATAGCTGCGAAACCCTGGCAAACGACTGCTGTGCGGCCTGCAGTACAAAACTCTGGAAACTCAAGTTACTGATTGCTTCTGCATAATCAACATCCTGCAGCTGCGAGCGGATTTCATTGGTATACACCGAAGAATCTGCCAAAAAGCTTTTAGTGGATTCAACCGCGTTCATGCGCCCGCCGAGCTCTGTTTGCTTGAGGATAAAACTCTCCTGAGCGTTATCGAGATTCACCAGAGATTGCGCGATCAAGTCGTCATATTCAGCCAGGCCTTCCGGAGTGCCTTTATTGATTGAGTCCAGGCCGGCAATCAGGTTCTCGATGGTGCCGAAGACAGATTGCTTCTCACCCACCTTCAACGTGAACGTATCCGTCGTGGCTACGGTCACGCCGGTAATGCTTGCCTCGATCCCGGCAACAACAAACACACCTCCATCCTCGTAATCCGGCGGGGTAACAGTCAACGTCCGCGGTGGAGTGCTGTTATTATCAGTGGCCAACACCTGGGGGGTAGGCCCGCTGTAATCTACCTCAAGCGTTATGTCGTTGGGGAAGCCGCCCGGAAACGCACCAGCCAAATCAGCCTCGTTAACCACCTTAACGCCTGAAATAGACTCTCCGACAGGGGTTGTACCATCAAACTGCCCTGTCACCGCTGCAGGCACATTCACAAAAATGCCCTTGCCATTATCACTGATCGGCACGGTTACGCCGTCATCAATCTCCAGAACGCGCTGGCCTTCATCGCCATTATATTCGTACTTGCCTTGGTCATTTACCTGAAAGGCCTGCACCGACCCCTGGAACCCGCTAAAAATGTACTCACCTGACGCATCCCGGGTGTTCCCGATATTCGCCAGTTGCCCTAACCGCTCTTTCATTTCAGAAGAGATCGACTTGCGGTCGTTCGGTGACAAAGCCCCGTTGCCCGCCTGCACAGTTAACTCGCGGATGCGCTGAATAACGTCCACCGCGCTGGTTAGCGCACTTTCTTCCTGCTTGAGCCGGTTATCCGCTAAATCCACATTGCGCTCGTAGGTCTTGACCCGTGAAAGCTCCTGATCCAGCTTGAGAATACGGGCCGCAGCCACCGGATCGTCCGACGGCTTATTCACCCGCTTACCCGTGGATATCTGTTGTTGCGTGTTGTTCAGGTTACTGTTCAACTCCTGCAACCGGTTAATACCGCTTGAGAACACCTGTTGTGATGAAATTCTGATCATGTCACATCACCTCGTCTGCTACCGGAACGTCTGCAACAGCGTATTGAATAGATCCTGGGCCACTGAAATCACCTGTGCCGAGGCGTTATAAGCGGCCTGGTACTGAATCAGCCTGCCGGCTTCCTCATCAAGGTTTACCCCTGAAACAGACTCCCGCTGGGCCGTGGATTGCTCCAGCAGTGTTTTTCCTGCAGAAAGATCAAACTGGCTCTGGCGTGTTTTTACACCAATATCTTCAACCAAACCGGCGTAGCCTTCAGTGAAGCTCTGGCTTTTGCCGTTCAGTGTATTAGCGGTGCCCAATGCAGCCAGTAGCTCAGCGTTGCGGTTGTCTGACACGCCGTTGCTGTTGTAGTTAATCTCGAAGGTATCACCTACCGCTGGCTGCCCTGTCAGCTTGAACTGAAAGCCCTGATAATCCGCTCCCGCAGCAGGGTCGCTGCTAAAGACCAGATTGATATTGCCGCCAGTGTATTCCCTTGGAGAGCCGATAGTAGGTGCACTCGAAGGATCACCAGGCACAGCCTCCGGACCCTTTACAACGTACCTTATGCCCGTAGAGCCACCCGCCTCAAACATGATCGTTAAAGGCCCATTCGCCAACTCACCGGCAGTCTGAAAACCCGGCAACAACGAACCCGTAAATGGGCTGCGCACGTCCAGCATGGTGCCCTGGTCAATCTTGCCGGTGCCTACGTTCTGCTCACCGGTAGTGGCCCTTATCGGGCTGGCAAATGCCAGGTCTTCTTCCCGGTTTACTTGCAAGCCCATGGACTGCGCAGCGTTTCGGCTGGGCTGAATCAGGTACTTGTCACCCGCATTGAACGTGCCGCCCTCAATACGAATATTAAATCCGGGCATGGAAATTTCAGACTGCACAGGGTTCGGCAGTCGGCCCTGATTAACAACCTTCCCGGTGGCTTTGTCGATAAGTTCAAAGCTACTGCCATCGCCACTGAACTGAAGTGTCCAGCTACCCGCCGGCAGTTTTGTGCTGTCAGTAATCTCAACTGCCAATCGTCCATCTTTCGGCAACTGATTGTTGGCGTTGGCCACTACACGGCTTCGCTGCACAGCCAGGTCATTTATGTCGTTAAAAAACAGCCCGCCAAGATCACCCTCTAGATCCATCCCGATTTCGTGCTGATGGTTCACGCTGGCAGCAAGCCCGATAGCAATCCGCCCCAATTCATCAAATGCGGGTTTCAGTGCCTCATTATCAAAACGCCGCAAACCACCAAGTTTTCCACCGGTAATCTGTTCGTCAATATTGAGAGTGCGGCCACCGGTACTGAGCGTAAATTCCAGGCGGGTAAGATCTTCGGCATTATTCCGGGTACCAAGCTGGGCAGCATTGTTTCCAACAACAAGAGACAGACCGTTGGATAGAGAAACGTTTACCTGGCTACCTTCTGTTTCTGTTACCCGTATGTTCACCAGTTCAGAGAGTTGGCGCAGTTTTTCGTCACGCTGGTCCAATAACTCGTTGGGCATTCTGCCCTGGGCCAGCCCCGGAGATTCAGAAATAGCCAGGTTCAGATCGGCAATACTGTTAAGCAGGGTATTGGCATCCTTGGCACCCTGTTGCATCTGAGTCTTCACCGATTCCCGCTGCTGAATGAACTCCTGGCTCAGGGCTTGAAACCGATTAACCACCTGCTGCGCCTCGCTCAGAACCAGTTGGCGCTGCGGCAACGAGGCAGGATCTTCTGCAGCATTCTGCAGGCTTGCAAAGAAGTTGTTCAGGGCATTGTTCAGCCCCGTGGTCTCACCGCCCAGCAAGTTATCAAGCCGGCTCAGTTCGGAATTCAGAGTTTGCTGTTCGCCGGCCAGAGTACTGTCTTCACGAACCTGCTGCACAAGGAACTCATTCGCCAGCCTGCGAATGTCTACAATGCTAACGCCCTTACCGATTGTACCGGCACCGGTGCGTTGTCCCTGCTGGGTTTCAAACACCACTTCCTGCCGACTGTAGCCAGGCGTATTTGCGTTGGTAATGTTATTGCCCGTGGTATTCAGAGCACTCTGGTGGCCAAGGATACCGGACAGGCCAATCCCAATCAGTCCCGCCATAATTTACTCCCCGGCTCCATTGCCCATTGAAAGTGTCATCAGAGAATCACGGTTCATTATCCGGTTGATCTTGTCCCCATACTGCGGATCAGTAGCGTAGCCGGCTTCCTGCAGCTTTCTGGCAAACACGTCTGGCTGATCGGCGCTGGCCAATACATCACGGTAACGGGGGTTCGATTCCAGGAAGGCCACATAGTCACGGAAGCTGGATTCGTAATCCGGATACGCGCGGAAATCAGCACGCTCTTTCATCGGCACACCCTCACGGAACTCAGTGGTGGTTATAGTCACCGCATCACCCTGCCAACGTTTGTCTGCCTTGATACCAAAGAGGTTAAAACTGGGCTGGTTTCCGTCGCCACGAATCATGTGCCGACCCCAACCGGTTTCCAGAGCCGCTTGAGCAACCATCAGTTTGGGGCTAATTCCGGTATCCGCAGCAATCGTTTCCGCCACTGGCAGCAATGTACTTACAAAGTGCTCAGGCGAGTCAAACTGTTCAGGCAACATAGCTGTTGGGGCGACCGGGTTTGCATTTGATTTCTGCGCAACCTCTGCCACTTCATCCACTCTTTCTGGCAAACGATGTGAAATGACCGGCAGGCTGCGTTCATAGTCCGTCAGCACCTTCTTTTGAGCAGCCAAGGGGCTACCCTGTTTATCCATTCCAGGAATGCTTTTGCTCAGCTGTCGCACAAGAGCATCTGCAAGCCCGGTGCCCTGCCCGCCAGCCATGGTGAGGCTGAGCTGGCTGTCGAACATGTCACGATACATCTCAGATTGATTGCTATTGAGGTAGTTGCCCTCAGCAAACACATCTCCCGCTTTGCGCATGGACTTCAGCATTTCAGACAGAAAAATACTCTCAAACTGGCGCGCCACTTCCTCCAGCGCCGCCTGTTTGTCATCCCCGGCGCTGTGCTTCAGTGCATTCAGACCACTAAAATCTGTGTATACCCTGGCTTGTTGAAGCTGATAGTCCTGCATCACATCACCTAGATAACAATAAGCTCAGCGCGCAATGCGCCAGCCTGTTTGAGGGCTTCCAACACAGCCATTACATCGCCAGGAGCCGCACCTACCTGGTTTACAGCCTGCACAATTTCATTAAGCGTAACCGCCGGCCCAAACTTGAACATACGGGCGGGGTCTTCAGTAATAGCAATCTGGCTATCCAACTCGATCGCCGTAGTGCCACCAGAAAATGGCAAAGGCTGCTGAACCGCCGGGTTTTCCTGGATGGTCACCGTAAGGTTGCCGTGAGTAACGGCCGCAGGGCTCACTTTCACATTTTGCCCAACAACAATGGTGCCAGTGCGGCTGTTTATGACGACTTTTGCAGATTCCTCCGCCGGCTCTACTTCGAGATTTTCGAGAATGGACAAAAAGCTCACACGCTGCGACGGGTCGCGCGGGGCGCGGACCGAGATAGCAGTCGCATCATGGGCATAAGCCATATCAGGGCCCAGAAACTCGTTAACCACCTCCACCACGCGCCTGGCCGTAGTGAAATCCGGGCGCATCAGGTTAAAGGTAATCGTGTCACCACGAGTAAATGGCGAGACAATTTCACGCTCAATGGTCGCGCCATTGGGAATTCGGCCAACACTGGGTACGTTTACTGTAATGCGTGAACCGTCCTGCCCCTGAGCGCCAAAACCGCCCACCACAAGACTGCCTTGAGCCATAGCATAAACATTACCATCAGCGCCTTTCAGGGGCGCCATTAGCAGGGTACCGCCACGCAAGCTGTCGGCATTACCGATAGATGAAACGGTTATATCCATTTCCTGCCCCATCTTGGCAAACGGCGGCAAGGTTGCACTGACAGTCACCGCAGCCACGTTCGCCAGGTTCGGGTTTACCCCCTCGGGCAAAGTGATACCAAACTGGTTCATCATGTTTCTAAACGTCTGATTGGTGAATGGTGCTTTATCACCTGTACCATCCAAACCAACCACCAAGCCATAACCCACGAGCTGGTTGTTACGTACTCCTTTGATCCGTGCCAGGTCCTTCAGCCGGTCAGCCATTACAGGCCCTGCCATTACGGCAAGCATCAGTGAGAGAACCACGCACCGGCGAAATGTCATAGGGGCCACCACTCACTGTTGAAGAACCGGGCCAGCCAGCCCATCTGATTCGCCTGATCGAAGTCTCCGGTGCCACCGTATGCAATGCGGGCATCAGCTATACGGCTGGATGCAACTATGTTGCCCGGATCGATATCCTGTGGCCGCACAAGCCCCGTCAGACGCACATATTCATCGCCATTGGTCAGCGAGATCCACTTCTCGCCCCGCACCTTGAGTACGCCATTTGGCAAAACTTCTGTAACCGTTACCGTAATGCTGCCCGCCAGACTGTTGCTCTGGTCTGCCTCGGCTTTGCCATTAAAGTCTCTTTCATTCTTGATGGATGTTGCGATACCAAAATCATTCCTGCCCAGAATATTGGGCTCTGGCAGTGAAATATCACTGTCCTTGTTGATCTTGGTTTCCGCATTCTTGCTGGCTCTTGTGGACTCTTTAAGCGTAACTGTCAGCACGTCTCCCACATTCAGCGCAACCGTATCGCCATAGAAATTGTAGTTACGGGAACTCTGGTAAATGGCGCCCGACTCCGGATCGCGCTGCATCATGGCTTGAGCACGTACTGGTGCGTAAGCGGGATCATTCGGCTCGGCCCGGGGCCGACTCATGGCCGTACATCCCTGCAACAGGATCAACAGCCAAACCAACAGGAGAGTTCCTGCTGGCCGGGTTATCCAGGTTGATGTAATCGGTTTCATGAGCACACTCCTCACTTCTTTCAGCTTATTAACCAATATTGTTGGTAATGAACTGGAGCATCTGATCGGTAGTAGAAACAACTTTTGAGTTCATCTCGTAAGCGCGTTGGGTGGTAATCATGTTCACCAACTCCTCGACAACTTCCACGTTGGATGACTCGATTACGCCCTGCTCCAAGGTGCCCAGCCCGGCCAGGCCCGGTTCGCCCTCTGTGGGGTCGCCACTGGAATTGGTTTCTTTGAACAGGTTGTTACCAATAGCCTGCAAGCCCTGCGGGTTAATGAAATTCACCAGAGTGATCTGACCAAGGTTCACGGGTGCCGCCTGGTCATCGGTAATGACAGACACAGTGCCATCCTTTCCGATGGTTATGGTGGTCGCGTCTTCAGGTACGTTTATATTGGGCTGGAGCGCATAACCCTCGGGCGTAACCACATCGCCATCGGCATTAAGCTGAAACTGACCATCCCTTGTGTAAGCGGTTTGGCCATCCGGCATTTCAATCTGTAAGAAACCACGGCCATTAACCGCCAGATCAAGAGGCTGCTCGGTAATCTGGAGGTTGCCTTGGCTAAATTGCTTTGCCGTGCCAACAACCCGCACACCCGTACCCAGCTGCAAACCTGATGGCAACTCAGAGTTCTGCGTGTTCATGCCCCCAGGCTGCCGGTTGATCTGATACAGCAAATCCTGGAATACCGCCCGATCTCGCTTGAAGCCCGTGGTGTTCACGTTGGCCAGGTTGTTGGAGATGGTGGACATATTGGTGTCCTGAGCGCTAAGCCCTGTTTTACTAACCCAAAGAGCTGGATGCATTTTTATTACTCCTTGCCGGTGTCTGGTCTGCGGCTAAGATTTGCCGCTTCCGGGCCAGACGGGCGTTGTTTTCAATAGCTATCAAAGATTCTGCAACAGTCGTGCCGCTGCTTCGGAATTCTCGTTTGCAGTGCGCATAACCTTTACCTGCATTTCGTATTGCCGGGAGAGCTGAAGATTGGAAATCATCTCTTCCACAGCATTTACGTTAGAGCTTTCAAGAAACCCGGAGGCCACTCGCATTGCTGCGTCAACAGGCTCACCACCGTCAATTTCCTGCCCCGCCTGGCGCCGGATAAAACCATCCAGCCCCTTCTCAAGGGTATCTGATGGCGGGTTTACCAGCTTTAGCCGGTCAACTTCCACCAACTGATCTGGTGGCCCACCCACCGGGACAATAGAGATAGTGCCATCAGCACCTATCTGAACGTTGTCAAAAGGAGGCAGCGCCACGGGTCCGCCATTACCCAACACCATTTCGCCGGAACCAAGACGTACTAATCCGTTAACATCAATCTGCAAGCTGCCGGAACGGGTAAAAACTTCCTCACCCAGATTGTTCTGAATGGCGAGCCAACCTTCGCCCTCAATCGCGACGTCCAGCTTGCGGCCGGTTTGCATGAGTGCACCTGCAGACAGATCGGTACCGGGACGTTCAGCCATAGCGTATGCACGGGTAGGATGATGCCCCCCAAATACGGGCATACTTCTCGCCTGGGCAAAGTCCTTCTTGAAGCCTGTGGTGCTTACGTTTGCCAGGTTGTTGGCATGGGCACGCTGGGAAAGCATATTCTGCTTGGCGCCAGACATTCCTAGATAAAGTGCTTTGTCCATGGGCAAACTCCTGCCGGAATTTTGACTGTTTTCAGTGTTCTTACAGTCGTTCCTGCAGGAGTCATGCCATGTTCATATCAAAGCCGGTTTAGCGGAGGTTGATGATGGTCTGGGTGACCGCATCGGAGGTTTCAATGGTTTTGGCGTTTGCCTGATAGTTGCGCTGGGCAATGATCAGGTTCACCAGTTCGGCAGAAAGATCCACGTTGGACTCTTCCACCGAACTGGCCTTGATGCCACCCAGTGTTCCGGTATCAGGCTGGCCAATAACTGGCTGGCCAGATTCGAAGGTTTCAACCCAACTGGTGTCTCCCACAGGTGACAGCCCATCAGTATTGTTAAAACTAGCCAGTGCTACCTGGCCCAAAGCTTTGGATTGACCATTGGTGTAGCGGGCAAACAGCACACCCTGCTTGGATACATCAAGACCAGACAGCCGGCCCGTGGTGTAACCATTTTGGCGCTGGTCATCCACCCCAAAGGACGCACCGTACTGGGTGGTTTCTGCAAGGCTCAACACAAAAGCCGACGACGTTGGTGGCTCCGGAATGGGAGTAATCACAGGGGTGCCCGGTGCAGGAGGGCCATCGGCACCGTTAGGCAATCCCTGGCTATCCTTTGGAATCCAGTCTGTGATCAGAATTTCACCACTGACATCCCCGTCAATGGATTGCAGTACACCATCCTGATCAAACCTTGCTGTGTAGGGAGTAACATCTGTGCCCGCTACCATTTCGCCGTCAATCTGCAGATACACGGACCACTCACTCACACCTACACCGTTCCCGGGGGCAGGCTCTTTAACGAAGAACTGCGTCAGCTCATGAGAGTTCCCCAAACTGTCGAAAATTGAGGTGGATGTGGCGTGGTTATAGGTACGCTGATCCTGCGGGTTAAACTCATTGGTAATGCGGATCGGAGATGTCCCATAACTCGTAACAAAGTTACTGGTTGGGCCGCCAGTAGCCGTGAGGCCCAAAATGGTTCGGTCGCCTACGGCATTAACGTCACCAAATACAGTTACAGGACTGGCAGGGTCTATGGATTGAGCAGGATTGCCATTGCCGTAACTGAATTGAATATTCTCGCCCTGGTTATGAACAACATTCAACACACCCGTTGTGCCATCGATTGTGGCGAAGATTGCGCTATCGTTTGTTCGGTTAATTGCGTCACGAAGGTCCGCCAGCGAGTTCACAGAGCTGGTATCTATAGGAATAGGCGCATTGTTAACGCTGAGATTGAATGAAAAAGTCCCCGCCGTTGAAATATAAGTATCGTTGAGCACCGAGCCGGCGGGGGCTGGTGTGGTTGGGTGCTGAATTGGCGCAGTAGTTGTCGCGGAAGCGCTCAGTCCGGGCGCACTGGATATTTGATCGGCCATCGCACGGGCGGTGGGCAATCCCCCCAAGTCTACTGAATAGGAAGGAGTACCATCGGTGTAGCTGACATCGAACATTTCGCCAAGAATGTCATTATAAGACAAGGGCACCACATCCCGCACCCGGGATTCCAGCACGGGTTGGCGGGAATCCAGGTTCACGTCAGTACGCAAACTGGTAGTACGGCGCGGCGCCAGGTTATCGGTGGCAATTTCAAGATTGCCACGAATGCCTGACAGATTACCGTCATCATCGGCCGTATAGCCTTGCACTTTCATAGACTGGTTGTTAACCACAAAACCGTCTTTATCAATAGTGAACTGCCCTGCCCGCGTGTAACGGGTTTCGCCACCGGCATTCAGGATAAAAAAGCCATCACCACTGATGGCCATATCCAAACCGCTATCGGTAAAGCTGATGTTGCCCTGGCTAAAAGACTGTTTGATGTCCTGAACGTTTACGCCGTCACCAATGGGATTGGAACCACCGCTCAAAAAGCCACTGGCATACAGGTCGCCAAACTGAACCTTGCTCCCTTTGAATCCCACCGTACTGGCGTTGGCAATATTGTTGCCGGTTACGTCCAGATCTACCGCTGCAGCCCGCAGGCCACTGAGCCCCGTATTAAAAGCCATAATTCACCCCTGGTCTGACACCGGAATTAATTGATTTGTTGAACATCTGACAGCGCGATGGAACCCATGCCGGCCAGATTGAGAGTAACGGACCCGCCCTGCCCCAAAGACACGCTGTCTACGTTAGCGCTGACAAGGGTTGGAAGCTGCAAGCTGCCCTGCGGATACGATGCTTCAGCCACAATTCGATAAGGGCCTGGCGGCAAGCTATTGCCGTTACCATCCTTGCCGTCCCAGCTGAACGCTTTAACTCCGGCGGAACTGCTGCCAAGATCAATCTGACGAACAAGTTCACCGTTGGGGCTCTGGATAGACAGGCGGACGCCACCGGTGGATGCAGGCACCTGAATATTGCCGGAGATTTCACCCTCCGCACCAAGAATGCCGACTTCTGATGGCGCCAGTACCGTCTTTCCAACCATTGCAGAGGCTTGCAGTGCCTGTGTGGAGCGGAACTGTCCCACTACATCCTGAACCGTGCCGGACAGCTTCTGCATTTCTTCCAGTGAACTGAACTGGGCAAGCTGGGAAATAAACTCACCATTGTCTTGAGGCTCTAGCGGATTCTGGTTTTTCAGCTGCGCCAGCATCAGCTCCATGAACTCGTTTTTGCCGAGGTCGCCTTTGCCGCTGGTACCGCTCTGTGGCTGGCTTCTGTAATTCGCCAGTACATCTGAGGCTTCTGTTGCGTTAATTGCACTCATGATTCAATCCCCGCCCCGTTACTGCTGACCAAGTGTCAGGATGCGCTGCATCATGGATTTAGCCGTGTTCATAATGTCCACGTTCATTTGAAAGCTTCTTGAGGAAGACATCATGTCTGCCATTTCTTCCACCACGTTCACGTTGGGATAAAACACATAGCCGTCTTCATTAGCGGCCGGGTGGTGGGGCTCGTATCGCATTTGCAACTCTGCATCGCTTTCAACAATGCCTTCCACGCGAACGCCCGCACCAGCATCCTCTCCTGCCTGAACCCCAAAACCTTGCTGGCCCGGATTCATCATGGATTGCTGGATCGCCGAAAAAACCGGCTTGCGCGCACGATAGGTAGTATCCGTGCTGGAACTCGCCGTCTCTGCGTTAGCAATGTTTGAAGCGGTAGTATTCAGCCTCAGCGATTGCGCTGTCATGCCGGAACCGGCGATATCAAATATGTTGCCCAGTGACATGGTGATACTCCTTCACAAATCGTGGAACTGCGGATTACTCGCCTTTCAGGGCTTTGGTCAGGCCGGTAAATTTACTGTTCAAAAACTGGAAACTCGCCTGGTAATCCATCGCATTACGCATGAACCGGGTCTGTTCTGCCTGGGCGTCCACCGTGTTGCCGTCTACCGAGGGCTGATCTGGTACCCGATACAGCAAATCTGAATCACCCCCACCTGCTGCGGTATCCATATGACCTGCATGGGTTTTCTCCATGCTGATGCCGCTCAAACTGTCCTGGGCTTTCTGCATCATGGCCTGAAAGTCCACATCGCGAGCCTTGAAGCCCGGCGTATCGGCGTTGGCAAGATTGTTCGCCAGGATTTCAGCACGCTGAACCCTCGCCTGCAGCGCATGCTGGTGAATACCAAGAGCTCTATCAAAAGTGATTGCCATACAACCTCCGAAATACTGTCACCAGCCATGTTGAGCTTTGCCGGTTTCGTTCTATGGCAGAACTAAAGCAATGCTGATGCCAGATTTTGGAAGCACACTGAATTCGGGCACTTTAAGGGGATTAAAGAGAGGAGAAGAGCAATAATGCAGATAAAGAAACGGCAAAGCCTGATAAAAGCGGCAAGGTGTTTCCCCCGCTGAATCAGCAGGGGAGGCTGACCTGGCCACTACCCAGGCCAGCGCGCAACAAATTCCGACAACTCAGGTCTGGGAACTGCAGGCTTATTCGAGGATACAGTGCCGGTGTAGAGAAAGCCGATTATAGACTCCCCCTCTTCAAGGCCAAGCCCCTCCAGAACCAGCCGGTTGTATACCAGCTCACCTGTACGCCACATAACCCCATAGCCGGCATCCTGAAGGGAAAGCCCCAGATAACTCATACTGGCACCGGCCGAGAGTATCTGTTCAACTTCCGGAACTTTCGGGTGGGGTTTGGGGGACGCAATTCCCACAATGATCATGGGGGATCTGTGAGCCTTATTGCGTATAATATCGAGCTTCTTATCATCGGTTTTACCCCTTAAATCGGAGTAGCCAACCGCGAGTACCTCACCCAGCGCATCCAGATCTTCACCTTCAATTACCAGATAACGCCATGGGCGCAGCAGCGCATGGTCGGGCGCCCGGGCTGCACACCTGAATGCCCGATCAAGTGTTGCGGCATCAGGAGCTGGCGCTTCCAGCCGTGGCTCAGATGCCCTGTTGAGCAAAAAGTCAGTGACTGAACTCATATCAATAGTTTTCCAATAACTGAATCCGGCCCGGTTTGCCTTCAAACCGTGCCGGTGAATTGTGGGTTATACGTAATACTGCTAACCTTTAGTCGTACTTCCAATCTGTGCTCTCAAAGATGCCTTACAAACTACAAACCAACTTGAATGGTTCAAGCACCATGAGTGATCAGCTTACATGATGAGTGCTCCGGCAGATCTGCGCAATGCCAGCAATAGCTTGGGGAAATCTCTGGCATCCGAGGCTCAGAGCAGACCGGTAGCCATCCCCCCTATGCCCGACTATAGCGGGCGAGTATTGGCATATACGGCAACCGCCATCATCATTGTAATGGGGGTCTGGGAAGAAGTATTCCAGACCTGGCACTTGTGGCTGGTTGCTGGCGCCCTGGTCTGGCCCCATGTTGCGCACCTGTTAAGCCGCCGCACGTTTTTGAAAAACTCCCCCCGCATTCGTCAGAAAATGCTGACGGTTGATTGCGTAATTGGAGGTGGCTTTATCGGCTGTATTGGGCTGGTAGCCATTCCATCTGCTTCGGCCGGGCTCATGATGATGTTCAGCGCGCTGATCATAGGAGGCATCAGGCAATGGCTTATTGGCTGCGTGTTCATGGTTGTATCCGCCCTGGCCTTTTTAGCTGTTTTGGGTACTGCAGATTCATTTCAATCACCTCTGCTCACCAGCCTGTCCTCTATACTGGCCACGGGCTTTTACATCTGTGTAACAGCCTTTTACTCGCACCAGCAGGCCCGTGCCCTCATGCTGGCAAAAACCCAGATTCAAAACCAGCGGGAGCAGTCCATAGCGCTCTCCCACAAGCTGTCCAAATACCTCTCTCCCCAGGTATGGCAATCCATTTTTACCGGGGAAAGGGACGTGCGCCTTGAAACCCAACGTAAAAAGCTGGCCGTATTTTTCTCCGACATAAAAGGCTTTACCGAACTGTCGGAAGAAATGGAGCCAGAAGCGCTTACTGAATTGCTCAACCACTACTTCAACGGTATGTCTGAAGTGGCCCTCAGGTATGGTGGCACCATCGACAAGTTCGTGGGCGACTCCATCATGATTTTCTTTGGCGATCCCACAAGCCGCGGCCAGCGGGAAGACGCCTTTGCCTGCGTGTCCATGGCTATTGATATGCGCAAGCACATGAAAATCATGCGCCAGAAGTGGCGCAGCCAAGGCATAAAATCTCCCCTTGAAATTCGCATGGGCATCAGCACCGGCTACACAACCGTAGGCAACTTTGGCGCTGAAAACCGTATGGACTACACCATTATTGGCAAGGAGGTGAACCTGGCCAGCCGGTTGGAATCTCTCGCAGAGCCAGGGGAAATTCTCGTTTCCTACGAGACCTTCTCACTGATTAAAGACCGGATCATGTGCCGTGATAAAGGCGAAATCACCGTGAAGGGCTTCGGCCGCCCTGTGCCCATCTACGAAGTTGTAGACTTCCGCAGGGACATGGGACCAAATCGCAGCTTCATGGAGCATGAACACAGCGGCTTTGCCATGTACCTGGATTCGGAAAAAATCACCGGCAAAGAACGGCAGAGTATCCTCAATGCTCTGGAAGATGCCGCAGAGCGATTGCGGCACGAAGAAGACAGCGCCCGGGACTGATTACTGACGAATCAGCCTGGGGCCAACCTGCTCTTCCGGTTCCGTACTGCGCCAGGGGTTGATATCCAATCCACCCCGGCGGGTATAGCGGGCACAGACTGTCAGGCTCTCAGGCTTGCAGCGACTCAACAAATCCGTAAACAAGGTTTCCACACAATGCTCGTGGAAGTCCTGCTTCTGCCGAAAACTCACGATGTAGCGCAACAACCCCGCACGATCGATGGCAGAGCCGGTATAGCTTATCAGCACCGTGCCCCAATCCGGCTGCCCGGTAACGGGGCAGTTACTCTTCAACAGGTGTGAGCACAACTTCTCGGTAACCACCGGCCCGCTGGCTGCAAGCGACTCTGGCGCATACTCATACACCACATCCTCAACCGTTTCGTTATCAATCAACTGGTATCCCGACGGGCGCCCGGTGGCGGTATCTGACTCATCCACACTCAAAAACCGAACGTTCACTGCCGCACCGCACACGCTGGAAAGGTCTGCAGTGACCGTTTCCTCAACCTGATTACCGGATGAGAACACGGTTTGATTCAAGGAGTTCAGATAGAGCTTGAGCGACTTGGACTCAACAAGCGACGGAGACGCTGCCGGAAACCGGATCTCTGCCCAGGCAACTGTGGGAATACCGCCGGGGCGTAACCAGGAGATTTCCCAAGCCTGCCACAAATCGCCCCCAAACCAGGGCCAGCGCCCATCCTCAAGACCGATTCGTCGGCGATTTTCATCCCGTGCTACCGGGAAAAGAAGGGATGGATCGTACCGATCCGGGTAGTCGCTGGTTTTGCCAAGCGGGGCATTATCAAGAGCCATAAAACGTCCTAAACATAACAGTTGCCAGAAGTTGGATTGGCATCAATGCCTGATACCCTTGCCCCGCGCCAGCAGTTTGAGCGCGATAAAGGAAAGCACAAAGATGAACACCAGAATCATCCCAAGAGACACAAACGGGTTTACATCAGAAACGCCGAGTATGCCAAACCGGAAGCCGTTTACCATATACAGAATCGGGTTCGCCATAGACACGCCCTGCCAGAAGTCCGGTAGCAGGTCGATGCTGTAAAACACCCCTCCCAGGTAGGTTAACGGTGTCAAAACAAAGGTGGGCACGATGGAAACATCGTCAAACTTCGTCGCCAGCAGCGCGTTAATAAAGCCGCCCACCGCAAACAGTGCCGATGTCAGAAACACCGTCACCACAACCATGGGTAAGTTGTGTATCTTCAGCTGCGTAAAGGCAAGAGACAGCACGGTGACAATCACACCAATTCCCAGCCCACGCGCCATGCCTCCCGTCACGTAGCCCGCAAGTATCACCCAGTTAGGCACAGGTGAAACAAGCAGTTCTTCAACACTGCGCTGAAACTTCATGGAAAAAAACGATGACACCACGTTGGCGTAGGAGTTGGTGATAACCGCCATCATGATGAGCCCGGGCACAATAAACGACATATAGTCGAAACCACCCATCTCACCGATTCTGGAGCCAATCAGGTTGCCAAATATAATAAAGTAGAGCGTCATAGTGACTGCAGGCGGCAGCAGCGTCTGGGGCCAGATACGGGTAAACCGACGAATTTCCCGCAGCACAATGGTGCTGTACGCGGTGAACAGAGCCTGAGCATTCATGCCCTGCCCTCCGTTATGCTTTCGCCTTCGGGGGCATTGGATTCCACCATGCGAATAAACAACTCTTCAAGCCTGTTTGCCTTGGTGCGCATACTGATAACTTTAATACCCTGCTGCCCCAACTGCATGAATACATCGTTCAGCGCTTGCCCCTTGTGTACGTCCACTTCCAGAACACCCTCATCGTCTAGCCGGCAGGTAAAACCCTCCAGCTCGGGCGTCTTATCCAACGACACCTCGGTATCAAGCAGAAAGGTCTCAAGGCTCAGCTGCTGTAACAACTCCCGCTTGCTGGTATTCCGAACAATACGACCATGATCAATAATGGCGATGTTCCGGCACAACGCCTCCGCCTCTTCCAGATAATGGGTCGTGAGAATGATGGTGGTGCCCTGCCGGTTCATTTCCTCAAGAAATGACCACATGGAACGCCGAAGTTCGATATCTACGCCCGCTGTAGGTTCATCAAGAATCAGCAATTTGGGTTCATGCACCAAGGCACGGGCAATCATCAGCCTGCGCTTCATGCCACCAGAGAGCATACGTGCCGGAGTATTTCGCTTATCCCACAGACCGAGTTTTTTCAGGTACTTTTCTGCGGAAACAGCCGCTTTTTTCAGTGGGATTCCGTAATAGCCCGCCTGAATGGTGACAATATCAAACACCTTTTCAAACTGGTTAAAATTGAACTCTTGTGGCACCACACCAAGATGCATTTTTGCTGCAGAAAGATGGGTATCAATATCGTAGCCAAATACGCTTACCTTGCCGGCACTTTTGGTAACCAGTGAGCACACAATGCCCAACGTGGTAGATTTACCAGCGCCATTTGGGCCCAGCAGGGCAAAGAAATCGCCTTGTGTCACCTTCAGGTCAATTCCCTTAAGCGCTTCAAACCCACTACCGTAGGTTTTGGTAAGCCCCTCGATTTCCAGAGCGTTGGTCATAAAAGGTTCCGATTAAAATAAGCAGTGTTCAGGGAACACTCTTTTATTGAGGCTTATCACGTTTTTTCAAGTCGCGCACGCGCTCACTCGGGCCCCGTGAAATCTGCAAACTGCGACAGGTATCCCGATATACCCTGATTGGGCTCCCTATAATGCGGTTACAACAATTTACAGAAGGCCGTCCATGACTGCTCAGCTGGCACGGCCCAACTTCAGGGAATGTACAACGAACCATGGCTGCCGTTCACCTTGCTCGCCCACTCTTTACTCTGCCCCGCGCGTTCATTGCTGCGCTGATTGTCGTACCTCTTCTTTCTGGCTGTCTGGACAGTGACAGCAACAATAATAATGATGGCCCGAGCACAGGGACCATAAACGCACTGGGTGTGAGCGGGCTAAGCTATCAAACCGCCAGCCAATCCAATAAAACCGATACCAAAGGCCAATTCCTGTATTACCCGGGTGAGACACTCCGCCTCAAAGTTGGCAATCTGCTTCTGGCGGAGGACGTACCTGCACAGGAATGGGTCACGTTGCTTGAGTTTTTACCGGAAGTGCGCAGCCAACTGACAACACCCGCCGTCGATGCTGAAGGTCTCAGCACTCACAAAATTACCGAACAGCAGCTCATTACAAACGTATCATTGACCAACCTCACCCGCTTTCTCATGTCACTCAACTGGTCTGAGAACCTGCGGGAAGGCAAAGGCATCGATATCCGTGACCGCGTAATACAACAGCTGAACGCAGCCCTGCCCGATCTCAGCAGCCCAATTGATTTTCGCGTAAGTGAAGCCGAATTTAATGCAACAGGTGCCTCGCCGTCTCCCGCTAATCAACTGCTGACCAGCATCTGTTTTTACCCGCCAGATGATGAACTGTGTAAAGCGCCCCCGACTGACGAAGAGATAGACATGGCCCCTGAACGCCCGGAAGACGAAGCGCTCTGGGACCCGAATGTTGAGTACAAGGAAGATCTACGCAACAAAAAACAACGCATTCTTGACTCGGTTCGCTCCATGGAGGATGTCGATGCTGAAGATGCCAGGCTCTATTTAACCCGGGAGCTGGATAGCATTTCGACCACAATTGGGAACCGATATTATCTGGAAAATCACGTAGCCAAGCACTCGGCTAGCGACACTGGAATAAAGCGGTTTGAAATACGTCGTATTGGCGGCAGTGCTGAGCTTGCCGATATTGAAGCCATCACAACCCGACCACAAGATGTGGGCGTG